>ERZ795062.96-NODE-96-length-81240-cov-17.635980_pt1 | contig 81240 bp, 76 predicted proteins | sample MGYA00375146_ERZ795062 | MGnify/ENA primary metagenome ERZ795062 (study PRJEB30191, sample SAMN05720281) | activated sludge metagenome | isolation source: Anaerobic digester | place: USA | collected 2015-07-16 ...
ATACACTTTATCCCACAAGCACCACTTCTTTTCTTTTACAATTATTTCTTTTGTAAAGCCTCCGTTTCTATAAACGGGGGTAGTTGACATGCTATATTACAGTCCAAAAACATATTTAACTTCATCCTCCTCCTTTTTAAATTATGTTTTAGAAAACTCCTTTTTATATGTTTACTCTATTATATACATGATTCAAATAGTATATAACATATGAACCTCTCCCACTTTTTTAGAAGTTTATTTTAAATCTTTCCTTTAAACTCATATCCTTTTTCTATCTGTTGCTTAACTTTCTGGCTTATGGCATTTTTTCTAAAGCTTTGTAATTAAGAAAAGGGACATCGCAACAATCCTTACAAATACTCTCTAAGTTTTTCACTTAAATCCTCCTTTTATAAATAAATAGATTTTTATCTACTTACTTTTTACTTTGTTTGATTTATGATGCAAATTTAAGCATGAAAATATAATTTATAATTTTAATCGTTAAAAAGTATTATATGGTACAAGGGAAATTTAGTTTATTAAAATATAAAATTATAAGGAGGTTAATATTTGAGTAAAAAGTTTGTTTTAGACACAAGTGTATTACTATATGATTATGAAGCTTTATTTAAATTTGAAGAAAACGAGGTAATAATTCCATCGATTGTGCTAGAAGAAATAAATAAATTTAAGGAAGAATCTTCAGAAAGGGGCTATTCTGCTAGAAGAGTATTAGAAACCTTAGAAGAACTATCTAAAATTCGCCCATTAATAGAAGGAATTAAACTTTCTGAAGTTGATAGTGATAGTCCTCTGTATCCTCATGCTAAAGGATTAAAAACGATAATAAGAAGTGACTACGAAATCTATAATAAGAAAATCAATGAAGATTTGAAAATGAGTGAAAATGATTACAATATAATAGCTTGTGCATTAAATAATGATGCAACTTTAGTTTCTAGGGATAGAGGTATGAGAGTTATTGGAAGTGATTTTGTTAAAGTTGGAGATTATAAAGCTGATATGATAAAAACAAAGGAAATATATAAGGGGTATAGAAAAGTTTCAGTTAATGAAGATGTTATAACTTCACTATATGAAAACAAGCTAATGGATTCCTTTGATTTATATCCTAATGAATTTGTAATACTTATAAACAATTGTAATCCTAATCATGTGGGAATAGGAATTAAGAAAGGTGATAAGATAGTTCCATGTGATTTTAAGAATATGAATTGTAGAGGGAGAAAAGTTAACCCTGTAAACTTAGAACAAAAAATGCTTTTATATTTGTTATTAGATGAAGATATTAAATGTGTTACAGTAACTGGAATCTCAGGCAAGGGTAAAAGTTTATTATCTATTGATTATGCACTAGCTTCAGTTAATAATTATTATTATGGCGAATTTTTGTATACTAAGTCAGTAATATCAGTTGATAAAAGAGAAGATTTAGGCTTTTATAAAGGTGGATTGGATGAAAAATTAAAGCCTCATTTACAGCCATTATATTCTTCTATTGAGTTTTTGTACAAAGATAGATTAAACAAAGGAAAAGAAAGACAAACATTAGATTCTTTGGTTAAAGAACTTATAGATAACGACATTTTATCCTTCTACCCTCTAGCAAACATTAGAGGGATGAGTGTATACAATAAAATTGTCATGTTAGATGAAGCTCAGAATACAACAAACCATATGATAAAAAGTTTAGTTACGAGAATTAGCGATAATTCTAAATTAATTATAGCAGGAGATATTGAACAGATAGATGATAGAAACTTAAATAAATATAACAATGGTTTAGTTCATCTAATAGAAGCTGGTAAAGAAGAAGATTTCATAGGGCATATTTGCATGGATATAGATAATGGAAGTAGAAGAGGACAATTAGCTGAGTTTGGTTCAAAGAAATTATAAATTTAAAGAAAAAGTGTTAATCATTTAGAGCTTAAAGTTGTGTTGTAAACTTTAAGCTTTTTCTTTGCTGTATTATATGAAGCTTGACATCCTCCCCTCCCATTCATGGGAGAGGCTTTCTCAAGCTAAGGTCGGTAAAAAACAAATGAAAAGAACTAGCTTTTTTAATATTGATGAACTTAGGGGGTAATGTTAAGATATTAATAAAGAATAGTTTTAGGAATAATTTTTTTATTAATGGAGGCAAGTATGAATTTAAACAAAGAAGAAAGAAACTAATTATATAAGTAGATTAACTAAAGGAGACATGAAAAGGAAAGGGCAGGAGAATTTCTTAGTGCAACGTTATTGTTTGAAGAAAATAATAAAAAAATAAAAACAAAAATTAGGAAAAGAGACGACTAGTCTTTAAAACTTAATAACTAAAAGTTTAAAAAAGGATTAAGCATAAGCTTAACCCTCTTTTTCTAGTTTATTCTTCTCCTGTATCTAATACTTCTAACATATAATCTTTTAAAGCATCTATTGTCTCCCAACCTATTGAAATCATACTTTCTTTCATAGATTTCTCTATTTCTTCGAAACCTTCTTGTATGATTTCATCAGAAGTTCCTTCAGGAAAATAGTTCCTTACATCATCAATTGACCACACTACTGGGGCAATGGAATCTTTTGGTTCATGGATTTGTATAAAAGAACTTTGAAAGACCTCTTTATTTTTCTCAACTAATTTAACTATTTCTTCATATTCCTTTTGTGTTTCTGTTAAAATTTTTATCATTTTAACTCCTCCTTTAAATATTGCCTGTTAATAGGCATCCTTTTCATTTTAAATCTAATATATGGTACAAAAATTAACTCTAAATTATAATGAAATCGTTGAATTTCGGAAAGGTTCCTGAAAGCTTATTATATGTTGGTTCTCCTAGTACAGCAGATGAGGCTAGGGATATATTTAGAAAACTAAGCGATTCATATCCGAAACATCCAGCATATCAAGACAAAGGCATGAATCAATATGGATTAAGTGATTTTCAAAAGAAATTATACAGGATAAATAATCAATAAAGAAGTTAACTTATTAACTCTTATAAAGATACCTCAATCCACATATAAGTTAATGAATAATAAAAATAATAATAATTTAAAGAAATATATAAGCAACAACCCCATCTAAATCAAAACTATAGATGGGGTTGCATTTTTTATCCATTATTCTATATTAATTTTTTTGCTTTTATTATTTTTTGATTCTAATTTTGGAAGTGTTACACTTAATATTCCGTTTTCAAATTTTGCTTTTATCTTTTCAATGTTTACATTATCTATGGAGAAGCTTCTTGACATAGAACCATATCTTCTTTCTTTTATAATGTAGTTTTCTTTTTCTTCATCTATTTTTTCATCTTTTTCTATTGAAATTGTGAGTATATTATCTTTTGCTTCCAAAACAATTTCTTCTTTTTTTATTCCTGGAAGCTCTGCTTCTAATATATACTTCTCTTCATCTTCCCTTATATCAACTCTCATCCTGTTACTATAAACTGGTCGATAGTCTTCAAGCCAAAAATCTTCAAACATAGAATTTATTATTTTATCAATATTTCTTTTATAAGGTATTAATCCAAACATTATATCATCCTCCCTTTATCTTATTGTGTTTTAATATCTGACTTTGACTATCTTTGACCTTTAATGTATATTATACCCATTAAAAAATTATTATAACACCAAACTCTTATGATTCGCTTGGCGAACTATTTTAATATTTTACTTTAATCATAAAAGAGATGCAAAAGCACCTCTTTGCATAAAACTTTAATTTATTTAGCTCTTGAACATTCAAAGTCATTATCATAACTCATACTTGCTCGTACTTTTATGTTTTGCTTTGTGCATTGCTCATATCCTGTAAACAGAGTTTCTTTAGCATTAATTCTAATTATTGGCATCAATTACTCTCATTAAAGTTAGTTAGTTAACTTTAATCTTTAAAATGGAATGTCCTCAACCTCTAGTTTGCTATAATTTGAAGATTCGCTTTCTGATTCAACACAGTCATTAATTTCTTTTGATTTTGTATAGCTCTTACTAATATAGTCGTGAAGAATGGATGGGCAGGCATCTACTTTTTCATTAAAAACCCTATATTCATCAGGGACCATTCCGTATTCTACTATTATCTCCTCTTTTTCATCATCCCACCTTGTTATATAACTTTTTTCTTTATCTATTTCTTCAACATTGTTGATTATTTCTAAAAACGCATTATAAGCTTCCTGAAACTTATTCTCATTAACTGAGTAATATTCAGTATAGCCATTCTTTTCTACAAAACAAATAGCACCATACCCCTTAACTTTCTTATTTTTAGACATTTCAGTGTCATAGATAAGTCCACAAACAAGACATTGGCAAGAACTTCCATACATATCCTCTACGATATGCATATATCCCTCACATTGAGGACACCTTCCGTGAGTTATTAAAGTACTCATATAAACCTCTCCCCTCTTTTTTCTTTTTTTTTTATAATATTCATTCCTGAGAAAAATAATAAGAAGCAGACTCTACTGCCCCGTATCCAGGCAATAATGCCATCATCTTATGAAGTTATAGATATAACTTTATGAGATAAGTGTCAGTATTAATTCACTAACAACTGCAACAATAAATTCAATAAGAATTATTTTTATCTTTCCCTTCTTTTCTCCTTCTTTTTGTGCTTTTATTATTTCTTTAGTCTGTTCTTCTGCTATTTTGTGATTTTCTCTTTTAAGCTCTTTATCTTCTTCTATTAGAAATTCTTTCACATTTTTATCTTATAAGCTAATATTGAAACAAAAAAGAGACAAGATGGGAAGTCTTATCTCTTTTGTGAACAACTCTACTCTTTTTTCATTTGTGCATACCCAATATACGATAATATCATTTGTGTAACCACAAAGAAAAAATAGACTGGGAAGGACACCATTGCCACAGTATAAAGGATTGCACCTGTTAATGCAAACCCCTTTTTTCTAGTAAAAATCCCTAATATATTAAATACAAGTGCTAAAAATGTTAGAAAATAGTGTGGAAAAACAAGCACTACTGCAAGAGCCATACCTATTGATTCTAGGTCAGATGTCATATCTATTCCCACACTTAGCCAATGTACAAAACTAAAAACTAAGTAAACTATAGTTAAAATGCAGGATATAACTAATAGTATATTCGCTTTTTCTTTTTTACTCCCTTTCTCGAAAATAATTTCTTTTTTTCTTATCTCAAATTCTTCTTTTGTTATAGCATCAGAATTTAAAAGGTCTTGGAGTTGTCTCAATTGATTTTCTTTATTAGATACCTTATCTCCCAAAGTTAACCCCTCCTTTCTTTTTTTATGATGGAAACAGTATCATTATGAAAATTATCAATAGTAATAAGGGGATTAATATTATAGCTAATGGAGCATTCCCCTCTTTTGCATGTTTAAGGACCACTTTGTTTCGGAATGTACTTTCATCCATAAATAAGTAAACCACTCCTTCAATAAGAGAAATAGCTGAAGGAATAAATGTCCAGCAAAACATCAAGTGTAATGCCCCTTGGATGTTGTTACCTAAATAAAACTTATGAGCCCCAAATCCTCCAAAAAATAGAGCTAGGAGACCAGCTGTTGTTTTGTTTTTATCTGTAACTGAAATTTCATGAATTATTTCTTTTTTTCTAATATCATATTCTTCTTCAGTAATTATTCCATCATCAAGTAAGTTCCGAAGAAGAATAATCTCTTCCTCTTTGGATAGTTTTTCACCCATAGATAACCTCCTTCCTTTATTCATACTCTAAGAAAGTCCCATCTTCAAATGCAATTTTCTTTATAATATAATTAAACTTTAAATCTTCATACTCAAGCTCATATATTAGAACATCCTCATTTATAAATGGATTTACACCATAACCCATGTCATCAATTACAACGGTTTCTCCTTGATTTATTGTTATCCCTAATAAATCAGCATTTAACCTCTTAATCTTTTCTCCAAAAATATCATTAATCTCTAGTGTTCCCTGTATTCCTTTGATAACTTTGTCTGTATTGTTACTCACTGAAAGTGTAAACCCAACCCAATCTTCATATTCCCAGTTATTAATGTCGGCAGGCTTACTTGTCTTTCCTGTTACCTCAACAATAACATCATTTAGCTTTCTTTCATTATTTTCTACAGTTTTTTCTTTTTTGCGAGGTGTATCATTGTCACCTTCTTTTATAGTGCTTTCCTTAATCTCAGCACCTTCGTCTATTCCATAAATCTGAGAATCCAAATCAATCGATTCTTTTTTATTGCAAGCACTAAAAATTACTGACAATAAAAGTATTCCCAATAGTAAAATAATTTTTTGTTTTTTTGCATACTTTCTCTCCTTTCTTTCATTTTTTATATAATGATATGCATTTAAGATAAAAAGAATTAAATCCACTCATTATTTACACATTTCTACTCTTCCCTAATGACTTCACATATTTCCATCCATTCCCATCTTTGACACACAAAAAGGATTATCTTAATTATCCAAATGCCACATATCTTCAAATTTTACATAAGATTTAATCAATGTATTTTACACAAGATTCAACTAAATAATATAAGTATGTTATTCTTGTAGAAATAAAAAAAGGAAGAGATATATTAAAACCCATCTTCCTTCCCTCAATTTTTTCTATTTCAAGAATTCATATTCAGATAAATGTAAATATCTTATTTTTTATACTTAGTAACAGTTATTATATAAGTTTTAATATCTTTTTTTCTTCATATCCTTCATATTTTAAAAGACACTCAACTTTAGCAGATTTTCTATCAATATTTCCAAAAAAACTTACTTATCTATATTTCAGCATTACTATTAGGTAAAATATAATCAATTTTATAACTATCCACATTATCGTCAACCAACGGAAAATCACTTTTTATAATTAAAATAGTTACACCTTCTATTGTAATGTCATTTGGATTTTCTAACAATATTTTTACTTTATTATCATGTCCATGGACTAATTTAGCATACATCTTTTTATCTATTTTTCTCATCTCCTTCCCTTGGGATGATATTCCTCTCCCCTCTTTTCTCCCAATAATATATAATACAAATTCTAGCAAAAAATAATAAGAGGCAGACTCTGCTGCCCCGTATCCAGGTAATAATGCCATTATCTTATGAAGTTATAGATATAACTTTATGAGACAAGAGTCAGTATTAACTCGCCAATTACTATAGAAACAACTCCAATGAAAGCTACTTTTATCATCCCCCCTTTTTTTCTTCATCCCTACACCCCCCTACTCCATCCTAATGTCTTCATATATTTTTCCATCCATTTCCAATCAGGATTTCCTTCTGGGGTTGATGGAAGTTTTATAGCAGATTCTTTCATCCTCTTTAAGCTCAATGGTCTTCCATACGAATATCTATATATCTCTTGCTTTAAAAGAGTAATTAAAAAAATTGCCACAAATACATTTAAGGTATCACCTTTTAACCTTAATATTGATATATTTTGAGAACAACAAAATTCGTTTTCTTGATATGTTCCTTTCATTGCATTACCAACCATTGGAACTGTTATACAATTACCACTATAGACATATTTCTCATCTGGTCTTTTGACAATGGCTGTTACCCCATTATTTTCTTCAGTTCTTCCTACATAGTTCATTCCAATGTTGGATTGCTCTAATTTATTCAAATCAATGCTTCTACCAATTTCTATCTCAAACAACTCATCCAACCTAAACTCCTTCCATTCTTCCACATTTAATGCAGGTGTTGGCTCATCTAAATATGGCTTTGTTACATTGGAGTAGTCAGGTATTTCCACTTCATATACCCATGAAGGGATTTCGTCTGGGGAGGGAACTAGGATATCTTTAAGGGTTTTATTTGCCTTCCTGCCATAACTATATCTAAACTTATTAGACTCAATACATGAACAGTAAAACAATTTTTCCCTATCAGTCATATTTATTTTTGGACTAAGAACTGCAACATGTAGAGACGTGTAAAAATCTTTAGGTTGAAGAAAAGTTGATAAAACAGTTCCTTGCATAGCCACAGTTATCAATCCTTTTGAATATGGTTCTACTGCATCAACTTTATGAACACTTGCAGAAACTCCATTGTTTTCTCCAGACATTGATATATAATTAATGTCTCCACCAATCTTCATATCTTTTAAATAAAATCCATTCCCCTTATCTATTTGAAACAAATCCCCTAGTCTAATCATTTACATCACCAACCAAATTCTCATTCATTAACTTAAATAACATATATTTCTTTAATTCTTCCTCAAAATCTTTCTTAGTTAATTTAGAATAATCCGTTTTCATATAAGCCTCCGCTACCCATTCATCCCCTGCTTCCACATGCTTTCTTACACTCAATCCTGGTATCTCTTTCCTTCCTTGATACATTTCTAGCCATTCATTTTTTATTCTGTTTTCATATTCATGATTTACATCCACTCTTCCATCATTTCTTGTTTTTTCAAATCCATCCTCTTTCCAGTATCCAAACCAAGTCTCATGATATTTGCTATGTGGAACGTGAGCCCTAAAAACCATAATTACAGTTACAACCCCAACTGGATAAAATAAATCATCAGGCATACTCATAACTGCTTCTAAGGTGTGTTTCTCTAATAACCTCTCTCTTATCTTATTTTTGGTATCTAATGCACAACTCATAGGAACAATTGCTATGCCTATTCCGTTTGGAACCAAACATTCTAATCCATGTTCAATAAAATCTAGTTCACTTAAACCTTCTCCTTTCTGACTATACGGTGGATTAATAAACAAATGTGTTGGTTTTTTATTTTTAAGTTCTTCTGTTTGGTCAAAACAACTCCCTAAATAAACATTAGCTTTGCCATCACCACGGAGTAACATATTAGCTATTCCAAGAGCATACATATGAGGCTGTTGCTCTACACCTATAAGTCTTTCTTTTTTGATTTTATTTTTTAATTCCTCATCTCCACCAGCTTTTTTAATCATATTATCCATGGCCGAGATAAGAAATCCTCCAGTTCCCATACAAGTATCCAATACTACTGATTCTGGCGTTAAATTAGCAAGTTCTGAAAATAGCTCTGTAATATGTCTTGGCGTTAATACAATTCCTAACCCCTTACCATCCCCACCAGTGTATTTCAAGAATTCTCCATAAAATTTTCCAATTACATCAATATGTTCATAATCTTTCATAAATGGCTTAATGTTCTCTTCAATTTCTATAATTAAATCCATTAAAACTGTTCCTCTATTTAGTTCTGGATGAACATTTAAAAAGCCATAAGTTTGTATTAAGTTTTTGATTTTTGAATCTGGTATATCAGCATCATCAAGAACCTCTTCTATTGCATTTGTAACTGCTTTAGATAGGGATTCTGGCTTGTTGGCATATGTTTTATATGACTGAACAAAAGCATCACTTTCTAATGCTATAAGTATGGCACTTACTAATAATGGTTTTTCTGACTCAGATAGTTTTGCATAATCCCTCATTTGATTGTGAAGCTTTCTGGCAAATTCCATAAGTTCTGATTCTTTCTTTTTCCTTATTTCGCTATTATTCCTAAGTATTCTCTTATATTCGTCATAAGATAATAGCCCCTGAGCTTCTATAAGCTCTTTATAGACATTTTCTCCCTTAAGCCATAGGTAAGTATCAATTAGTAGCTCTTTTTTTGTCTGACCGCTAATACCGATTGCTAAAACATTAAAATCTTTAGATAAATATGATGCATAGTGAACAGCTCCATCTATCGCATATTCAGCTGCTTTTGATAAATCTTCGCTTTTATGATTATTTATATCAGCCTTACATTCTATGACAATAAGTAAATCAATATCTTTGTTTGTACTAATTATAAATTCAGGCTTCCCTACCCCTTTTCCACTTTTACTTGCATTTTTGAGCAGCTTCATAATTCTGGGGTTTTTACTTTTTTGCTCCTCAACAATAAAATCTTCTGTATAGAATCCTTTATCTTTTAACAATTCTCTTGTAATACTTTCAGTAATTCTTTCGTTCAATAAAAAACCTCCTTTAAAATATATATGTTATATAAATACAAATATGGACTATAGTCTATAAGACGGTCAAAAAATAAATCACATAAAATGATTAATTTATAAAGTTATTTACGCAACTTTATGGGCTATTTATAGTGATAATTTCTAGTCGTTAAACTCTATTTAGTATTTTCAAAACTCTTTTGAGATTCTTTTAATATTTCTTTCTCCATCTCCCCTATCATGTATTTAACGTGATAATCTTGATATAATGCATAATCCCCTATATAGTTTTTCTTGTCAAATGGATTGATGCTAATACATATCTCTTTCAAGCCTGAATAATTATGTCTCTTATATTTTTTCTTTTTATATTTTAAGCTTCTGTTTGTATTAACAAATAAAGAGATAGCAAATTTAGTCCCTTTATATGTTATAAAAAGGTCTACACCTTTTCGTGTATCTGTTAAGAATGAATACTCAACACTTTCAAATAATCCCGAATTATAACAAAGGATATAAAAATGGAAATCTCTAAGTAATGAGGGATATGCTCTATATACTCTAGCCTTAATGCCCTCTTCTTTATATATCTGGTTAGTATCCTTTAACCTATATTCATCATTTGTTTCTTTTATGAAATGTCTATTTAAATATTCATTATAAAGCTTTTCTGGAGAAGGAATTCTTCTTGAAAAAATGCTTTCATAAAATATTTCAGCTATAGATGGTAATTTGGCACTCTCTACTTTTATATCTTTTATTAATCCATTTCCCTTATATTGCATTTTACTAATTTGTTTTTCTATACTTTTTATATCAAATTCAACTTCTTGAACTTTCATCATTTTGTTATTTACAATCTTTATATCTATCATACGTCCTCCCTTCACAAGTTTTGATTAGAAACGGGTTAAATACACCAACATATTCTTCTAAATGGTTACCATTTATATTTATGCAATTATTGTTAAATTTTGCACAATCCTTCTTTATTGGAGTCCACAGATATATTTCTACATTTGGATTATTTCTTAACACTCCATTCACTTTATAATTTTATACTCAAAGTTATTATCAACTGTTATTTGGAGCAATTACTAAAACTTATTGGGACAAACACTTCACCTTCAGCTTTTAATATTAAATCAATAAAATCATTCACGCTACAACCTGCAAATATTGGGGCTAGGTGTTCATTTTTGTATCTAGGCTCTAGCCAAGGAACTTCCATATTATTTATGTTTTGAACTGAGTAAGGAGAATTATAATGTCCATCACAAGGTTCTTTATAGCCCCATGCTTTAAAATAAATTTTTACAATATCGTCCTTATTTTCATAATATGGTTCTCCTGCATTATGCTCATAAGGAGAATCATTCCAATCGTCTCCCCATTGTTCTGATAGCTTTTTTCTTGTAAAATATGCCATACCATCATCTATATAGCAAAGTTTATAATCTTTATATTTTTTCATAATGTTTTGTGGCAGTGGAGACACGTGATTTTAATCATGTGAGGAAACTGCCACTTTTACACCTCCTTTGCAATCTCTATATCTTTAAGGTTGTATCCATAACCATCACTTCTTTGGATAATTTTACAGTTAGTATATTTAATTCCTTGTGTTGTTTTGTTTTTTTCTTGTATATTGAAGTATCCTGAACTCCTAACTGCTACTCTGCCATAATATGAACCTGCTTTTTTACCTTTAACTACATTAGCCTTGACTATGTCTCCTGTTTGAAAGCCAAAAAAATTCTTTTGCCTTGGCAAATTCTTTGTAATAATACCACAGGAATTAGTTCTACCTCTAAATCGTGAACCTCTACCATAAGCTTTTATCTCTAATACTTTATCTGTTTTAAAATTAAAACTTTTTGGTACTTCACCAACACATAAGGCATCATAATAATGTGTTTTAGGCAGGTTTAAATTAGTTCTATTATACTTAGTTCTGCCACCAGTGGACAGTTCTACATCATTAACTAATGGCTTTATTTCTTCGACTAGTTTTAGCCTGCAACTATTAACCCATGCAGAATATCTTTGATGTTTATGAATTGTACCCTTATCTAATATGTCAATTATATTGTCTATTCTTTTTTGAGTTAATTTGTTTTTACTTTTAGCATATTTGAGCCTATTTAAATACTCTTCCAGTGTTAAATCACCTTTGTCTTGGTTGCAAGACCTACAAGCTATGGTTAAATTATCTACTCTATTAGAACCACCTCTAGATTTTGGGATTTTGTGTTCTATTTCTAGTCTAGCATCTTTAGACTCCCCACTACAATATTGGCAATTGTGTCCATATTTATCTAAGAGATATTCTCTAAGCTCATAGCCAAATAATGTCCCTTGCTGGTATTCAATCCCACTTATAGCAGGATTCTCTAATAGCTGTGAATCAAATTTTACTGATTCAATAGAAACTGATGTTATATTGCATAGCTTCTTATATTTCTTTAAAAAATTAACTATATTGTCTTTTATAGACTCTATAGAAGGTGGAAGCCATCCTTTAGGTCTATTAGAATCAGCCTTATATTTAGAATCCTTTTTTAAATAATAGTTTATGAATTTACATCTTCTGTACCTAGTTTTTCTACTACGTCTATTTCTTCGAATACTGCTTCTAGTTTCAAGTAATGCTACTATTTGTGAGCCTCTATGCTCTATTTCGCCTAAAAAAACTACGGAATCCTCATCATCTACAATAGCTACCCCAGTGTATTTTGAACCAGGGTCTATTTTTAATCTATACTCTTTCTGTGCCTCTTGACTATAATTTGCATCCCTTTTTAGTCTTATGGTAAAGGGATGAACCTTGTGTACTACTGCATGACCTTTTTTAAGCAGTATTCTAGCTTCTGCATTATTACACATGTCAACAGGCTTTTTTTTATAATTTAAAACAAAAACCAATTGAAACAACTCCTTTAAAAACAATCTCCTGCATAGCAGGGTAACGGGAAGACTAGCTTCCTCTCTCCTCGACAATGTTAAAATAGCTTTTTACACATAAAGCACTGCTTGTTAACCCTATAAGCTGTTTAGACCTTATGCCATAGATTAAGATACTGGAGAAGCATATCAGTCTATGATGACTATCTTAACGTAGGTTTTACCTAAGTCTGCTCAATATCGACTAAAGCTTAGAGCTTAAACTACAAGCCTTCGACTTTAGTCGAGGGTATATTGACTTTATCTACTCCTATCAAATATTTAATTTAAAATTATTATAAAGTTGTTCAAACAACTTTATAGTTCTTATTGTCCATGTAGATATTGCTTATGTTTTGCAATTCTCTCTTTTGCGTAAAAGTAATGTTCTTCTGCTTTTTCCATGCCAATATAATTCCTACCAGTATTAATAGATGCAATCACCGTGGAGCCTGAACCTATAAAGGCATCTAGCACAATATCTCCTTTTTTAGTAAATATCTGTAACAAGTGCTCTATTAATTTAACTGGCTTTGGTGTTAAATGTTTTACGTTTAAATCTCTCTCAAACTCCATAATCGTAGAAGGAAATTTATCTTGAAAACCAACATCTATAAGCCCTACTCCATATTTAAGCCAATTATTAACAAAAGTCCCTTCTCGAGGTTTTTGAAATAAAATAATTGGTTCTATTTATCTAAGTAATACGGAGGGTCATTAATAGAAAAATCTATGCTATTATTACCTAAATACTTCAAACCCTCTCTGCAATCAATGTTATATATATTGTTAATTCCTATAGTTTTTATGTTTTTAAAATAACATCACCTCTCATATTCTCTTTCCTCCTCATCTTTAATTGAAAAGGTTGAAAAGTTCTTTAAATAACTTCATAAAGTCTTTTTGTCTTCAGTGTCTTTCTTGAATATTTTGTTTTTTAGATTCATGTATCTGTCGGGATTTATAAACAGGTCAAAAAGCAAAAACCCAAAAATTGCAGCAATTATAAGTAAGATATAAAACATATTCCAACTCCTTAAATTTTATAAATAAACTTTATTAAAATATTGCATATAGTCAATCAACTGTTTAAAAAAACATATTATTTCATTTATTTATGTCCCTTTATTTTCTTGTTTCTTTTTTATGATTAATTGATTAAGTTTTTCTTCTGCTTCCAACAATTGCGTAATAGCAAAATTGATTTCTCTTCTGCTTTTTGCGTTGTTGAACTTATTTTCTGCTTCTTTCACTTCATTAATAGCTAATTTTAAATCAGAATCAATCATTTTTTAAACCTCCTTATAACTTGATAAAATAACTATAGTGTTGTATACTAAAATTATAGCATATAGTCAATGAAAATGCAAAGAAGATGCATTGTTTGCATATAGAAAGCTTTCTTGTCAAATATTAGAAAATTATATAAAGAAAAAAAAGATACTTAACATTAAATATTTATGAACTAGATTACTTACTTTCAGCGATAGAAATAGGAAAAGACATTGTTAAAGAAAATGAAGAACGAGATATATATGGTGATGCCTTAATTTCACTTTTTAATAAAACATATAAAAAGCATAGAAAATATAAAAAGCAAATAAAAGAATTCCATAGTTCCAATAATGAAGCGGAAAAGGTACAAATATTGAAAAAGGTTTATGAATAAAAGCTTGAAAACACTTAGATAAGCTATTGAATTATTTTTATATTATAACTTTAATTATAAGGAGGCATTGATTTGAGAGATAAAAAGATAAAGTTGATATGTATAAACTCCATCGGAGATAATATAAGTAGATTAAGATTTAAAGAAGGAGAAAGTTATGAGGTTGCTATTAACCATCCTAACCTAGTTTCTATAATAGATGATACTGGATACAAAATGAATTTTTCTAGGAGAGAAAAAGACTTAAATATGCCTTCTCTTTGGGAGTTTTTCTCTAAAAAAGACAAGGAAGTATTGGATATAAAAATAGAAAAATTGCACTAATTCTACTTAAATATAAAAAGAGGGCTTACTATTAAAGTAACCCTCTCCCTGTTTTAATGTATCAAGACATTTCCATTTACTGGTACAATGTAATCTCTAGTGTTGAAAATCATCATGTCTTCTTCGGAAAACCCCTCTTTTATAAGTTCCCTTACTTTATTTTCTAATTCTTGAACTGAATGAAATATGTCCCAACCGTCTACCCCATTTCCTGTCCAGCATAATGTATACATAACATAACCCCCTTTTAAAATGTTGTTTAAACAACTCCTTATTGTTATTTTTCTATTTCTATTATAATATGTAAAAAGAAAAAGATTATAAGATGCGACAATCGTTATCTTGCTTGTGGATAACTTTTCAGTAGATATAGATATATATATAAACTATTAACTAAATTAACTATATTAACCTAATTATAAGTTAAGAAAATGAAATGGCTTGTCTCCGACATTAAAAGCATATTTAAAGCAACAAAAAGCCAGTTTAAAGTCAACAAAAAGTCAGTTAATGGGCAACAAAAAGTCAGTCTATACTCAACAAAAGGTCATTTTTGAAGCAACAAAAAGCCAGTTTTGAAATCAAGCTGAAATACTAGACCTTTGTGAATAACTACATTACAAGAAATCCCAAAAAAGACTTTTTTACTAGCAACAAAACGCCAGTCAAAAAGCAACAGAAGGCCAGTTTGCGTATACCAGTCTTTTAAAATACCATATTTGAAATTAAAAAGCAACAAAAGTCAGTTGTTTTTCATTTGTATAAAATTAATCCTGGCATTATGTTGCTACTTAAAAATAAATAAAAGCAACAAAAAGCCAGCTTATAAAATGAACTTTATTATTGGAAGAAGCTCCAACAGTAAACATTTTTTAATATTGGATGTAATGACTACATAAAGCCAGTCCAAATATTAATTCCTAACATCATACCTAAATTAAAAAGCAACAAAAAGCCAGTTTGTATTCACAAATATGTATATTAGTATTTATAAGGCTTTGTAATAAGAAAAAATATTTAAAAGCAACAGAAGGCCAGTCCATAATCTATCACATTTAAATTTTTTAATATGACTATTAATTCATTCATATTAAAAGCAACAAAAAGCCATTATAAGTAGTATAAATATTGTCGATTATTGACTTTAATATGTCTTTGAAAAATTTAGCGTCTGCATTCTCGTGACTTCAGTCATGAGTAAGGACGCTATAGCATATGTTAATTATAGTATAGCCTTAAACTTAAATAAATACTTGGTTTTTACTTATACATATGTTACTATATAATTAGGTGGTAACATATGGCACAAGTACATTATGGACGTGGTTATGTCTATTCTATTCAATATCATATAGTGTGGTGTGTAAAATACAGACACAAGATATTAAGTGATAAAATAGAGCAAACTTTAGTAGAATTGTTACACAAAATTGCTACAGAAAATGGGTTTGTTATACAAGAAATCAATGGAGATTTAGACCATATACATTTACTTATAGAATGTAATCCACAACACTATATACCAGATATTATTAAGGCATTAAAAGGTGTAAGTGCAAGGTTATTGCTTAAACAATACCCAGAATTAAAGAAACAACTTTGGGGCGGACATTTATGGAATCCGTCTTATTTCGTAGCAACTGTTAGTGAAAATACTGAAGAACAAATAAGAAACTATATTAATTCTCAAAAAGAAAGGTAGGTGAGTTTATCTATGTTAAAAGCATACAAATATCGTTTATACCCTAACGAAGAACAAAAAATACAACTATCTAAGACATTTGGTTGTGTTAGGTTCGTATATAATTATTATCTTGCTAAAAAGATAGAATTATATAAAACAGAACAAAAACATATGTCTAAGATAGATTGTAATAATCATTGTAATAAAGAACTAAAAAACGAATTTGTATGGCTTAAAGAAGTAGATAAATTTGCCTTAACTAATGCTATTTATGATTTGGATAATGCTTTTCAGAAGTTTTTTAAAGAACATTCTGGATTTCCTAAGTTTAAAAGCAAAAAATCACATAAATATAGTTATACAACTAATTTTACTAACAACAATATAGAAGTAGACTTTGATAATAATAAAATAAAACTACCTAAACTTAAATGGGTAAAATGTAAGTTGCACAGAAAATTTAATGGTAAAATTAAATCAGCTACTATAAGTCAAGTACCTAGTGGAAAATATTTTGTATCTATATTAGTTGATACTGAAATAGAACAATTACCACAAAATAATAATGTATATGCTTTTGATTTAGGATTAAAAGAATTTCTAATAGATAATCATGATAACCATATAGAAGACCCTAAAGCAATATCAAAATATGAAAACAAATTAGCAAAACTACAAAGGCAAATTGCTAAAAAGAAAAAAGGGAGTAAAAACTGGAACAAGCAAAGAATTAAAATAGCAAGGTTACATGAGAAAATAAGCAACATCAGAAAGGATTTTCAGCATAAGGTATCTTCAAAGATTATTAACGAAAACCAAGTAATAATCAGCGAAGATTTAGCTGTAAAGAACATGACAAAAAATCCACATCTTGCTAAAAGAATATCTGATGTAGCATGGAGTGAATTTTGCAGACAATTAGAATACAAAGCACAATGGTATGGTAGGACATATCATAAAATTAATAGATGGTTTGCATCATCACAGACTTGTTCAAAATGTGGTTATATAAACAAAGAAGTAAAATTATTATCAATAAGAGAATGGGTATGTGAAAATTGTGGTACTATTCATCAAAGGGATGAAAATGCTGCTAAAAATATATTACATCGAGGATTAAGAGAATTAAGTATGACTATATAAATTAATATAACTAGGGTAGGAACTATCCGAAGTTACGCCTGTGGAGTTAGTAGGTTACGAGGACGAAGAAGCAGGAAGAAGCCTACGACTTCAGTCGTGGGAGGTTCACGAACTATATTCTATCGCCGTCGAAAAGTATACAACATATAATGATATGGATGATATATTGCTGTATATGAAAATGTGTTATGAGTATACTAAAAAGATGCAACCTGAAAATGAATATGTTTATTATAAAAAGGTATTAGCTAATGATTATGAAAACTTCATTGCTCAAATCAATACAGGATATTTTATTGATAAACTATAAAAAAGCTTAAGGGAACCAACTCCTTAAGCTTTTTTATTTTAACCTGTGTTCTAACTCTTTTTCAGTAATCCACTTTATTGCCATTTCTCTAAACTCTTCTTTTAGGAATTCAGGAACCCTGATAGCAACAGATACTTTCTTTACATAATTTGTGTCATCAAAGCAATCTTTAATATCTTCTTTAGTCATTGATTTTTTTAATTTTATAACATTATCATCTGTAATTTTGTCTTTAAAATTCTCATAAATCCATTTTTGAGTTTCTTTATCGAACCAAGCAAATCTTAAAAGAGATTTTTTTCTTAATTCATTATTGAAATAGAACTCATTTAGCTCTGGGATTATTCTATTTGCTATTAGCTGGTCTTCGTATACTTTAGTGGCACTAATTCCTAATTCTTTTGCAACTATATCTATAGTCCTGCCCTTTACATCCTTCCTGTCCTTAACTATTTCCAATCTATTTTTAACTATTTGTGGCATTAATCTTTTATCTTCTTCTCTTTGAATATAGTTGGTATCGATTATTATCTCTTTTGCTTTTAATTCATCTATTTCGTCTTTCCTATATACAATGGCTGGTATAGTCTCATATTCTTTTCTATTAAAATTTGGCGTATTTTGATATTCAAGTAAAATTCTCTTGTAGGCTTTTACTCTATTATGGCCAGATAAAATCATATATTCTTTATTTTCTTCTCGCTCCCAAACTATAATAGGGTTAAAAAGCCCATTTTCCAAAATAGAAAACATCATCTCCAGCATTTTCTCCTCTGATATTTCAGGGAAAAAGTTCCAATCATCAGGTGCAGGAGACAATTTGTTGATATCTATATTAGTAACTGGTTTTTCAGTTTTCTTAATCATATCATCGTATTTATCCCTATATGATTCTTTTGTTATCTTCGTTGTTAAGTTTGCTTTTTGTCTTTCTATAGCTTCGGCTCTCTTAGCACTTCTTGACAATTTCAATAACCTCCTTTGCAAGCGACCTAAAATCTTCTACAGCTCTTGAACCTTTATATTCAGCAGCTAAGGGAGCATTTACCCATTGAGCATTTTCAATGTTACTATCTACACGAATTTGGGTTTTTAAGATTTTATCACCGAATACTGCCTCTATAACTTGATAAGCATCAGAACTTAAATTTTTTCTTCGGTCTATTTTATTTAAAACAATTCCTAGTATATTTAGATGTTTATTGTATTCTTTTATTGCTTTATAGTGTTCCATAAATACTCCTAGCCCTTCTATACCAAAAGCTGTTGGTTCTACTGGTATTAATATTTCATCTGTAGCATTTAGTATAGAAGTATTTAACATACCCAAAGATGGACTTGTATCTATAAGAATAAAATCATAGATACCTTCATCTACAACACCAGCAATTATTTCACTCATTCTTAGCTCTCTATAGTCCATTGAGTGCATTTTCTTTTCAATACTAGCTAGTCCAACATCTCCTATCACAATATCAATATTATCATATTCTGTTTCTAATATATGGTTTCTTATGTCATCTTTCTCCATAAATGCTCTGTAAAAATTCTTTTCATTAGGCTCAGTTATCCCATAACTTCTAGTAAGATTTTTTTGAGAATCTGTGTCTATTAAGAGAATTTTATATCCAAGCTCAGCTAAAGCGTACCCAAGATTACCACAAATACTGCTCTTGCCACTACCACCTTTGTGTATAGACACACTTATAACTTTAGTATCCCTAATCTTATCCATTTGTCTCCTCCTTTTTATTTTTTATTTATACCCAACAAAGAACATATGTTTGTTTTTTAGCGGATTTTTATGTATGTCATATATTATATTAGCATTTTTTCTATAAAAAGTGAAGAACTATAAAAAATATTGAAGCAAAAAAGTATATATAAAATCAAAAAGTTCGCCAAGCGAATTCTCGCTGGTATATTTTTGGATTTTATTCTGAGACATATAATATATTAACAGATGAAATCATATGAAACGGAGGGAGGTTAAATTTGAGTAATATTAAAGATTTATTAATAGACCAAGAAAAATTATTTAATGAGCCAGAGCTTACAACTAAAGTTAATGTAAAAGATACTTCAAGTAGTGAACACAAAGAAAATACACAAATAAGCAAAGAAAGGGGTGTCAGGAAATACATGAAGTATGAAGATGGTGAGATAATATATTTGGATGAAAGTAATAGTGAAGGTGAAGTTGAAGTTAAAGGTGAAGTTAAGGATAAAGTTAATGTTAATAGTGAGAAAAAATCTAATTTAAATTTTAAATCTAAGTTTTTGAATTTCTTTAACAAAGAAAAGTTTAATAAATTACTCGAAATAACTGAAAAAGACTTTAACTTTAAATATTTTATTAATACAATGATAGTGATTTTCGTCATCATTTTTATCTTATTTGTATATGCATGTTACTTGAAAGGTAATAATACTGATAAGTATATAGCGAATAATAGCGAGAATACTGTAGCTGTATTAAATACTGAAGAAAGATTTAATAATGTAATCGAAAACAAAACAGAAGAAAATGCACAAGTTACAGATAAAAATATTAAACTAGAAGATATAATAAATGAAATTAAAAAAATAAATTCTGAAGAAATAGGTAAAATTTATGATTATATAGATTTGAAAGCAAATAGAGCATCTACTATATCAGCTATAAAAAGATACAAAACAAACAAAGAAAATTTATATGTACTTATAAGCAAAAATCAAAATCTTATAAAAGAAGGCGATGAGCTATTACAAGAAACAGAAGATTTATTGGTTAAGTCCATTGCAATGAGTAATGAATTTTTAAACGCCTTTCATGATAAATCAACTAAAACTAAATTGAATGATGTTATAGAAAAATATTATTAAAAACTTAAGCAAAAATAAAAGAAAACCCTGAAAATTTTTAAGGGTTTTCTTAAAATATTATATTAAATCATCTAAAGCCTCGTCATCTAAGTCAACAACGATATTGTGTTGCTCTTTTTCTTTTTGAGGTTCTTTTTTGTTATCATTAATTATCTCATTTTCACTATCATTTACAGTTACTACAATATTTGGATTTTTATTATTGATAGGCTTATTTATTGTATTAGCAGGTTTCTCATCCTTAACTTCATCCTCAAAGGTTATAACGGCATCAACCAAAGGCTCATTAATTTCTTTTGACCCTTCTTTTTCTTCTTCGAGTTTTCTAATTTTCTCTTCTTGGTTTTCCTTGTATTCTTCAACCATTCTGTCCAGCTCACTATTTAATTCTTTCGGTATCCAAGACACAAGCCCAACTCCAGGAGGTTGAACTGTTTTATTTTGAATAATTCTATATACTATCTGGCCAAACTTTTTATATATAATATCTGAGTGAGAAAACCTTGCTTCAGTCTTTTCAACTTCTGATACACTTTCATTAGGATATCTCATTTTTTGAAAACCGTATAGTGGATTGAATTTTGCTTTAGAAACAGATTTTCTTTTTTCTATTTTTGTAATTTCTCCAAATTCATCTGAGTAATATTTTGCATCATTAGAGTTTCCACCTGGGAATATCACAATATTTCTAGCGTTGGTAGATACTAGTTCAACAAAGTTTTTACCATCTCTGCTGCCTCCCATGGCCATTAAAGCTCTGTTTTGAGTAGCCAGATGTGATGCAACCCTATAAGAACGGCCTTGAGTCAACATGTCCGCAAATCCTGGATTGGAGTAAACTTGGAACTCGTCAATATATAAGAAGTGAGGCCTTCTTGTATTTTCATTACCTGGCCTTTTGAAAACTGCTGACTGGAAATTAAGAATTATGAAATAACCTAAGAATCTGTTCAAATCTCTTAATTCCCCTTGTGCAGTAGATATAGCAAGGATTTTACCTTCTTCTATTAATTTTCCAAAGTTTACATCGTTTTCTCCATTAGGAGGATTTAACACTCTTCTAAGATGGACATTAGATGTAATTTTCGTTATTTGGGACCTTAGCCCAGAACAGTGTTCGTAGGTTTTAGACCTCTCGTTAAAATAATCAGATAAGAACCATGAAGCTATTTCTCCATTTTCTTTTGCCATCTCAACTGTATCGGTTTTTAATCTTGCAAATTGATTGACCATAATCTTTCCCTGTCCTTGAGAATTGTATATTAATGTAGATAAATCTATTAAAGTAGCATTATTACCTTTAAGTCTTTTTATAACTTTTAGGGCATTTCTTATTAACTGTTCATTCATATTTGAGAAGAAAGGTGAAGACTCTGGACTTAGCATTTTAAAAGTAGTTGCCATGTTTTCAATTACTTCATCTTCTGGTCCATATAAAGGATTAAAATAAGGACAGTCTGGTAATACAGGATTAAAATATACAGCTTCTCTGCCATAATATTTGGCCATAGCAAAGACTTTTTCAGCTAAGTCACCCTTTGGTTCAATTACAGTTATTCCTGCTTCTGGATTCTGCACATCTTGGTTTATTAATGGAATTAAAACCTGAGATGTTTTTCCTGAACCAGTAGGGCCAAGTACTAACATGTGAAGGAATCTATCTTCATATGGAATCACAACTGGCTTTTTTGTTTCTGCATTTATACAAAGTACTGCATCTCCTTTTTTCGTAGACTTCTTTTTTTCTTTATTATTAATTTGTTCGAAAAAAGGAGTATCATATATTTTTTTTAAGTAGCTCCTTTTTTCTTCATCTGTAAATATTGCAAGTAATCCTATTGTAATTCCAATGCCAAGCATAAATAGCAATGGTTTAATAGACTTGTTTGTTCTTAAAACGTTATTTAAAGAATTTCCTATAAGTGCCAGCACATTAAATATTAACAATATAAAAGATAAAATAAAGATAACAAATCCTATATTCTTTTTACTTTTTTCCAACTTTTCTTTTACATATAAGAACAAAAAAATATTAATAGAAAACAATATTAAAGTGTACCAAAAATTAATAGGTTTTATTATTGCAATAAATTGTAATAATGCTATTGCAATAGCAATTATATGATAATAACTTACAATAGCATCTAGATTTAACTTATGTTTCTCTTTTATATTATCAGTCATTTAGCTATCATCCCCTTCAGTCAAATCAATATAAGTAGTGGAGTTGTCGTCTGTAATCTTGTCTTCAATATTTTCGTTGTCAATACTCTTTTCACTTCCACTATCATTTCCGTTAAACTTATTATAGAAATCACGCCATTCTTTTATTGTTAAATAATGTGTAGTCCCCTCTTCTTTTTCTACGATTTTGAATAAATGAAACTTGTCATTTGATTTTACTATATAAGCTAAAAGTATATTATCTTCAATATCAAATTCAAATTTAATTACCTCATCTATGTCTTCAAATCTTCTTCTAATCTCTTCATGTATATTTTCTTCATCAACTATTTCTTTTTTCAAAACTTTTACGCCACCATAAAAAACAGGATTAATACTATCATTCATGTAAATAAACGATTCTCTATCAGCTCTATCAAGCCACATTACTGATATAAAAAAGTTTTCACTGTCTTCTAAATCTTTTATAATATCTTTTAGTAAATTAATTTGACCAGTTTCAAGCATATAAGGGAAATTAGCCATTGATGGCAAATCATGATATAATTTTTCTATTTTATTAAAAGCAGGAGAATTATTTATATCATATTCTTCAAGAGTATCAGCTAAGTATCTTTCAGCTTTTGCAAAATTAAACTGAGAGATTATAGTTCTGGCCTTTTGCTCTATGCTTTCAGCTATTGGTTCTGTCATAATTTGTGTGCCATCTCCATAGCTAATACCAGCTTCTAATTCTTCATCGGTATAGTTTTTCTTTACAGTACTATCTCCTGTATTACTAGTATTATTGTTATTACTAGTTATATTAGTTCCCTTATTTGAATTCTTATCTGACGCATTATTTACAACGATTCTACTAAGAAAGAATGTAAAACACAAAATCACAACAAGCATTAATACAATTGATATTGCTATTTTTTTATTCATTAAAGCACCTCCTGGTATATAATACATATTTAAAGTGTTTTTAATGAAAATTCGCCAGGCGAACTCTAAAAATAAAAATGAGCCTATAACAAAATATAGGCTCATTCTAAAGAAGATTGCCGAGAGGGATATTTAAGATTAATTTTCCTAGTATATTTTCTTTATTTATTACTCCAAAATCCCTTGAGTCCCAAGAGTCGTATCTATTATCTCCCATCAGGAAGTAAGAGTCTTCAGGAATTTTAGTTATTCCAGCTCCATACATCGGGATTTCTAGCTTATCAACATACTGTTCGTCTAATAATTCTCCGTTTATATAAACATCACCATTTTCTTTTATTTCAATTTCTTCCCCTGGGAGTCCAATAACTCTTTTTACATACTCCGTCTCATTATCTGAATCTATGGTAAATAGTACAATATCTCCTCTTTTTAATTTATGATTTTTGGTTACTTTAAAGAAAAACATATAGTCATTTATTTCTACTGTAGGGTTCATGGAGGCAGATACAGGAACTTTTGGTATGATAAAAGTCAAGAACAATAGTATTACTAGAAAAGCTTTAACAATAAAGAAGAATACTAAGCTAGACCTAAATATCATTTCTGCTTTTAACTCGTCTGTCATGATATTTTTAAAAGTTAAATCCTCAGGTATCTTTTCTACTTTTGCATTTCTTAACTTTTTGTCTTTAACTTTTATCATATTATCGCCCCCTTTCTCTCTTACTAGCTAGACATATCTAATACAGAATTGATTAATTTATTCTTAATCTGAGAATTTCTTATTGTATTATCTATTTTATCTATACCCCTATTTAGCTCTTCTCTATCTCCAATACAGACTACTTTTTTCTTAGCTCTAGTCCATGCTGTATATATAATATTACGGTTTAACAAAATATTTAATGATTTGTGAATAGGCATAATTATTATATCAAATTCGCTTCCCTGTGATTTATGAACTGTTATTGCGTATGCTAAAGTTAATTCATGTATTGCATCATCTTTATAGGTTATTATTTTATCTCCAAAATCTACAATTAGTTCTCTAATGGGGTCATTTTTAACACCAATTATTTTTCCAACTTCTCCATTAAAAACTTCTAGGTCATAATTATTTTCTGTTTGCATAACTTTATCTCCTAGCCTAAAAGCTCTTTCCACTCCTACTTTAACTTCTGGTTTGCCTTTTTTAGCTGGGTTAAACATTCTTTGTATGTTTTTATTAAGTTGCACAACACCGAGGTCGCCTTTATTCATGACGGATAAGACTTGTATCTTATCCATGGAGTAACCAAGTTGCAATAACCTATATATGCTTTTTAAGATTTTATCATTTATTTTATTGACCATCAATTCATCAATAAAATAGAAGTCTCCTTTTTTTATATCTAAGCTTATATTTTTATTCCCGTCTATAATTTTATGAGCATTAGTAACTATTTGACTATTTTTTGCTTGTCTAAATACTTCATTTAGTATAGTTGTCTTAATCATATTAGAATCTATTAAATCTCTTAAAATTAACCCAGGTCCTACACTCGGCAGTTGCTGATAATCTCCTACAATTAAAAGTCTGGTTTCTTCTGATATCACAGAAAGCAAATTATAAAAAACATATGCGTCTATCATACTTGCTTCATCAATTATTAGAAAATCAGCTTCAATTTTATTTAATTGGCTTTTTTCTTCTTGGAAACTGTTTAAACCTATCAAGCGATGTATTGTTTTTGCTTCCATTCCAGTAAGTTCTGTCATTCTTTTTGCAGCTCTTCCAGTTGGTGCTGCTAATTCAATTATACTATTAGCATTGACACTTTTATACAATTCTATAACTGCGTTTATTGTTTGTGTCTTACCTGTTCCTGGTCCACCACTTAATATACTAATTTTATTGCTTGTAACCATATAAAGAGCCTCTTTTTGTTTTTCAGCTAAAGTTATTTTATTTTTCTGTTCATAGTTTTTTATAAAATTATCTATATCTTTTTTATAACAAAGATAAGGAAGTTGCATATTAACCATTTGGTTTAATAGCCTAACTATTTCATCCTCTATAAATTTATAAAATGAAACATAAATAACTTTATTGCCATTATTATCAATATCTTCTTTAATTCTCTTATTTATATTTAAACTTTTTAAAGCTAATTTTACTTCATCTTCACTTAAAGTTATGGTTTCTTTAAATGCACCATAAACTTCTAGAAAAGATGATAAGTTATTAATAATATCAGATTTATAAACAAAAATATCTCCTCTATTTTTCATCTGATAGTTCATGTATAACATTATACCTTCTTTAACTCGTTCTTGATTGTTAGGTTTAAATCCTAATTCTTTTGCTGATTTATCTATTGTAAAGAAATCTATTTTATTATATTTACACAATATATATGGATTATCTTTTATTTTATCTATGGCTCCATAGCCAAACTCATCATATATCAAAACTATATCAGTATGGCTAAACCCTAAAGGAACTAAGAATAGGGCAACTTCTTCATAATCTTTATATTGAGCTATTGACATATGGACACTTTCTGCTCTTTTTTTAGTAATACCTTTTACCTTTAATAGCTCTTCAGGATTATTCATTATAACATTGAAAGTATCTTCTTTAAAAGTTTCAACTATTCTTTTGGCAGATACTCTGCCAACTCCTTTAGCAAACCTCACAATAAACTCTATCATACCCTTGTCTGTTTCAGGAAAAACCAATCGTGAAGTTTTTACATTAAATCTATATCCATTAACCCCAGTATCAACCCATTTACCTATAGCTTTAAGTTCATCTTTAACATGAATAGCATTAAAGTAACCTGCTATTATTGGTTCAGCGGTAGGGACTTCTATATCTTTAGGGTGATACATTAAGTTTACATTAGCTAATGTAAAACCAGTTTCACTATCTCTAAATATGATTTTTTTTACTTCAAAAACAATTTCAATATCATTCATAAAATTCCCCCTTAAGATACAAAGAGAACACAAAATAGAGTGTAGTTAATTATATTATACACTATAGTCAGCGACAAATCAACTATAAACAACAAAATTTCAAAGGTTATATATAGTCAATGCAGTTTGTATTATATATTAAATTAAAAAACAGGGGTAGGCAGCCGCAACTACTTACATAATAAAGGAGGAGTAAAAATGAGTAAAACATTTGTTACAATTCTTATTATGGAAAAATATAAAAGGGGAGAAAATATAAAAGAGGGGGATATAGTTGAATTAGAAAAAGAATCAACTAATACCTATGATAAAGATGCTATAAAAGTTAATTTAATAGGGGAGGGCGAAGATAGACAAATAGGCTATCTTGCAAATAATAAGGAAAAAACAGTTTTAGAAGGTACGCTTTCTGCAACAGAAATAAAAAATAAATTCAAGATAAAAACAAAAGCTAAAATTCTTGAGTTAGTTGAAAACAGAGGCTATATGAAGATGTATAAAGCAGAGCTTGTAGCAGAGAAGCAAAGAGCTAAAGAAATTATCTTTACATTACAAGGAGGTTTTTCAACTTATTCAGGTAAAAGAGAGCTTATAAAAGATATTGAAAAAGAAGGGCATAAGAGTATAAAAATTATACGATTAGAAGATGATGGGCGTATTATTGGACAATACAATAATAAGCCAGCAGGAATAGTAACTGCTGATAATGAGACAATGGAAATTATAGAAAACTATTTAGAAGATTTACCAGAAGTAATTGCAACTGCTACAGGAAAAGATATGGGAAACATTATCTGTAAATTGGAAGCTAAAAAAGTAGTTAAAACAAAAAGAGTTAAATTAGAAGAAATTTTGAATAATATCATTGATAAAGGTATAAACACTAAAGAGGAGATTGATAGGAAGCTTAAATATTTAAGACGCAACAAAGTTTCTGAATTAGATATAGCTTTATTATTTGAAAGCTATGTTGAATATCCAGAGAGTGTGAAAAATAGAATACCAGAACCCAAGGTATTATATGTAGACAGAGGAACAATGGTTGCAGATACAATTTCCTATATAAATATAGGGAAGAATTTACTCTTTGAAGGGGATAAGGGAGTAGGGAAGAATGTATTAGCCGAAACTCTAGCTTGGCTATACAATAGACCATTATATCAATTTTCTCTAAACTCCCAGCATAATAATAATTCACTTCTGGGAGGGAAAACATTTAAAACTCCTGAAGAGAAGGAAGTCAAAAAGAAGAAAAAATCAGCAGCAAAACTGTTATCAACTGTTTTTAGAAAATTATTCGAAGTAAAAAACAAGGAAAATGATGTTGGGGAAAAAGAGCTAACAGCGATAGAAGATTTGTTAGATGTTTTTTCATCAAAAAACAATCAAGAATTAGTATTTGAAATGTCTTCTATTTTGGAGGCTTTCATAAATGGAGGAATATTAGTATTAGACGAATTCAATACTGCATTAGCTCATGTAATGACCATGTTCCACTCATTGCTTGATGACAGAAGGGAAATAGAAGTAACTGGATATGGTCTTGTAAGAGGTCACAAAAACTTTTTTGCAATAGCTACTCAAAATAAGGACTATGAAGGTACTTTTGCAACAAACCAAGCGACTTCAGATAGATTTGAGCCATTTATATTTCCTCCATTAACATCACTAATGGAAATGTTAAAGGAAAGAGTTCCAAATGCAAGTTACGAAGTTTTATCAATGGCAGATAATTTATATACAGCAATAAAAGTAGCAGTTGAATCAGGAGAAATCTCAAATCAAGCTCTTACAACAAGGGGTTTTATTAGTGCTTGTCAAGTAATAGCAAATGGCAAATCTCCAAAAAGAGCTTTTGAAATATCCATTGCAAATAGAGCAACAGATTTGGATGACAGAACAGTAATCAAAAATATCATTGATTTACAAATAGCTGATTAATAGAAAGACGAGATTTGTATTAAATCTCGTCTTTTATTTTTTACTTGTTACATGTATAGAATTATAATAATCAGAATAAAAAAAAGGGCACTAATTACTTAGTGAGTTTTAAAAAGGAGGATTATTAATAATGGAAGTTATGAAAAAGGAAAAAAGCCTAGAAGAAATTCAAGCTTTCTTTTTTAGAAAAAGCATGTATAGGGTAATGAAAGGCACTTTAAGTTTTTTGCTTTCAGGAAGACCAATTAAATTTATTTTAAACATAGGAGGACCTTCTTACACAGATAGCAAAGAGTTAGTAGTAGGACTTCCTAAAGAATTTTTTAAAGCAACATATGAGGAAATGTATGCTGCAATATTGGCTTTATTAGGACATGAATCACAACATGTCCTTTCATCTAACTTTAATGAATTTGCAATATACAATAAAGAGGAGACAGATATACTAGTAAGTGAAGGAATGTCTAAAAGATTTGCAAGTCATTTTGTACATGCAATAGGAAACATTATAGAGGACGGCAGAATTGAAATTATTTTAGCAAATAGATTACCAGGATACATTCCAAAATTACAATTTTTGAATATGTATTTTTGGAAGCTAAACGAAGTAACAGAAGAAACAAATGAACTTCATGCACTAACTTCAACTATTCTTAGTTTAAGTAAACTAGGTATTTATCCAAAGGGATATAATAAAGTTTTTGCTGGTACTAGATTAGATAACGAAATAAACAAAGTTAAGGACCTGATTAAAGCTGGTATAAAAGCTAGAACTTGTAAAGATGGATTAGATATTTGTAGAAAAATCATTGCAACATTAAAACCATACCTATTTGAATTATACGAAGATGTAAGAAAAGAAGAAGAAATGATGGAGCAAATTATGGAGTTATTAGAGGATTTAATAGATGATTTTAATAACTCTGAAGAGGTAGAATTTAACGAAAACCATACTCATTCTCCACACATTCAAATGCCAATCATTAATAACAATAAAAAAGATAAAGAAGATGATGACAAAAAAGAAAATAAAGAAACAGCAGATAGTGGGGAAGAGGAGGATAATAAAAATAAGGCAGGTGATTCTAGCAGCAAATCGGAATCAGATGAAGTAGAAGAAGATGAAGCAGAAGGAGAAGGAAATGGAGAAATAGATGAAGAGGCAGATGAAGAAAAAGGAGATAGCAACGATAGTAGTAATGAAGGAGAAATTGACTCTAAAAACAAGAGTAATAATAAAAAAGATGATAACGAGGAAGATAATGCTAAAAACTCTAACAGCAATTCAAAATCTGATGAAGACGATAATAGCAAAGAATCAAAAGATAAAGAAACCAACGAAGAAGCAGAAGGAGATAGCAATGATAGCAATAATAACCATGACAAAGAAATTGATTCTGAGAACAATAATAGTAATCAAAAAGATAGAAATGACAACAATGAATCTAGCAAGGAGAATAATTCAGATTTAGAATCAGAGACAACTGAATTGTCTGAAGGAGTAGGAACAGCAATGGAAGAAGTTGATAAACTAACTGAAGAATTTATATCTGAGAAAATAAAAGAAATATCTAATGAATTATTTGATGAAGCAAGAGAGCAGTTTAATGAAGCAGCAATAGAAGAAAAGAAAAATCCTGAAATTAAAGATGGTCCAGCTTTAACAGAAGAAGAAAAACAAAAATTAGGAAAGAAGTATGAAGGATGCATATTTAAAGAACATCCAAGTAACTTTCCTCTAATTCATGATTTACCTCAAGAAATTAAAGTGCCAGCCAAGAAATTTAGAAAAGAAATTGAGAAAATTTTTAAAGACAAGTCCAGATTAAATATAAATGGACAACATAAAGGAATTCTCAATCAAGAAGATTTGTATAAAGTAATGCTTGGAGATTACAATGTATTTACGATGGAAACTAATAAAAATCGTGGAGATTATGTTGTTTATATACTCCAAGACGGGTCAGGTAGTATGAGTGGTCAAAAAGAAGTATCTTCTGCCTATGCTCTTAGTATTATAGAAGAAGGGCTAAAAGATATAGTTCCATTCAAGATAACAACATTCGCAGCATGGGACGGGATAGAACACTATACTGTAAGGAATTGGAATGACAAATCAAAAAGAAATTACGCATATAACTTTTTACATTACAGAAGTGCTATGGGAGGCAATGAAGATGGATATAGTATTAGAGTCGCTACAGCGGAATTATTAAAACGACCTGAAACTGATAAAGTTCTTATAGTTTTATCAGATGGTCTTCCATCAAGCATTGCAGATACGAAAGAGGCCATAAAAGAAGCAAGAAGTAAGAAAATACATGTAGTGGGTATTATGTTTGGAAGTGAACAATTTAGAAAAGATAATTATGAACGATACAAAGAAATGTATCAGAAAAATATAATAGCAACAAGTCCTCAGAACATTCCAAGTAAACTTACTAAGATATTAAAGAAAATATTAATAAGATAACTAAAAGGACAAGAATTTAGTTAAATGCAGCATACATGGATATAGGATAGATAGTTTACAACTGCCTATCCTATATTTTTTATGCATTATATTTTTGAACTTCTCCCACTTTCACTTCGTTTAGAAGTGGGAGATTCTCGTTTCATCAGCCTCGCAACCTACTACCTCCACGAGCCTCACATCGGGTAGTCCCTACCCTAGTTTATGTTAAGCTATGCTTAATCCTTTTAATCCTTGATTGAGTATGTTGATTGCTGCGTTCCTATCCCTTTGATGAACTACACCACAACTCTCACATACCCATTCTCTTACATTTAGATTTTTTACTTCTTCATTCTTATATCCACAATTACTACATATTTGACTTGAAGCGTAGAATCTGTTTATCTTATGGTAGACTCTTCCATACCAATTGGCTTTATATTCTAACATCCTACAAAAGTCACTCCATGAAACATCACTTATTGACTTTGCTAAATGTTTGTTTTGAACCATACCTTTTACATTTAAGTCTTCACTTATAATCAGTTGGTTTTCCTTGATTATTTGTGAAGATAGCTTATGTAAAAAGTCGGTTCTTGTGTTTCTTATTTTTTCATGGAGTTTTGCTATCTTTAATGCTTGTTTTTTATACCTATTACTACCTTTTTGTTTTTTAGCTAGTTGTCTTTGAAGTTTGACTAGTTTTCTTTCATATTTATTTAATGTTCTAGGGTTCTCTACTATTTCACCATCAGATGTAATTAAGAAATTCTCTAACCCTAAATCAAAACCTACAGCATTATTATTTTTTGGCAATTCTTCTATTCCTTCTTCAACTAATACCGATACAAAATATTTATTTGTTTTAGTTTTAGATATAGTACAATTTTTAATTTTACCATTGAAATTTCTGCTATTAACAAATCTAACTAATCCTAATTTAGGTAGTTTTATTTTATTACCATCAATACTTATGTTGTTATTTACATTTTGAGTTCTATAGCTTTGTTTAGGATTTTTCTTTGACTTAAATTTTGGAAAACCTACTTGTTTATCGCCATTTTTTATCCTTCTAAAAAAGTTTTGATAAGCTACATCTAAATCTTTTAAGCTTTGTTGAAGTGATATACTATCAACCTCTTTGAGCCATTCTTTTTCTTTTTTTAAAAGCTTTAAATCATTAGCACAAGCGTTATAAGTCATAGATTTTTGCTCTACCTTATATAGTTCAATTTTCTTATTAAGATAGTAGTTATATACAAATCTACAACATCCAATCGTTTTATTAATTAGCTCTTGTTGTTTCTTGTTAGGGTATAATCTATATTTATAGGCTCTTAATATAGTTTTCAAGCATATCACCTCTTTCTTTTATAATATATTATAGCAATTCATCTCCCACTTATAGAAGATGGGAGTATTCTTGCTATTTTTAGATAAATGTTACGCAAATATAAAAACAAGAATAAATGCGATATAGTCATGAAAGTAAGGTAATATTGACTATAAAATATATTTATTATATAATACATATATTAAGACAAATGAAAAGGAGTGTGCAAGTGAATGGAGAACAAGGATTTGTACTTAAAAACCATGAAATGTCCAGTTTGCGAACATATATTTAAGTCTACCAAGGTCAAATCAAAGTCAATTAGAATTTCTCACAGAGATTCAGATTTTTGTGCATATTTTTTAGGAGAAAATCCATATTTTTATGAAGTATCAGTTTGCCCTGAATGTGGTTTTGCTGCTACTGATACAGAATATGATAAAATTAAAAGTTTTCAAAGGGAAATCATACTGGAAAAAATATCTCCTAATTGGGCAAAACGAGATGTTAACGGTGTAAGAACTATAGAAGATGCAATTAATTCATATAAGTTAGCTTTGTATGAAGCAAAATTTATGGAAAAAGAGCATCAATACATAGGAATGTTATCTTTAAAGCTTTCTTGGTTATATAGATATGAGAAAAAATATGCCCTAGAAAACAGATTTTTAGGTATAGCATTAGGAGAATTTAAAGAAGCATATAAGAAAGAATCATTTAACACAGATTTTTCTGTTGGACAATGCTGTTATCTAGTAGGAGAGATTTACAAAAAATTCGACGATACTTCTAATGCTATTAAATGGTATGAAGTAGCACTAAAATATTGTAAGTTTAATGAAATTAAATTACAAAAACTCATAAGAGAGCAATGGCAAAACATCTCAAAAGAAAGAAGAAGTGTAAAGGAGGCTGTAAATTAATGTGATAAGGAAGGTGCATAGTAAAATGGATAAAAAGAAAAAAGAAGGTTCTATAATAATAGGACTAATGATTTTAGTTTTAATAGTAATAACTATGTTTGTATTTGCATATGAGGTTGCTATATTGTTCATAGCAAAAGAAAAGAACGACAGTATAGCAAAAAACATGTCTTCTTCATTAATATTAAATATAGATGAATATAAAGCAAGACAGGGAGTTATTGATATTGATAGAAGTAGGGGAGAATATATAGTTAAAAAGATAAAGGAAGAAAGCTATCCAAAAGAGTTATCTATCTTTGATTCTCCATTAGTAGATATAGATTATAGCAACAATAGCCCAAACGAAATAAAAGTAACTATTATAACTGAATTGCCACTAAAAGATGATTTAGTTTTTTTTAAAGATATAAGTATAAAATCTAAAAGTGAACACATAGCTTATTCTAAAATAGACTTAAGTATGTTAGAACCAGAAATGTTAGAGCAAATGGCGTGGGAAGATATATGGGATTTAATTATTATTGAGGAGGTGTTTTAGTGAATAAAAGAGGTTATGTTTCTATAGAAGTAATTTTATTTGGTAGCTTTATATTTATGTTATTAGCTGTACTTATAGGAACATTTGCTTATATTTATCCAACCTTTTCTCTTCAAAGAGATGTTGATTTACTTACTAGACAAGCACAAAGAAATGGGGGATTAACATATAGTGATGTAACAAGTTTTAAAAACAAAGTTAGTAAATATTACTTTGTTAAAGGTAATGATGAATCTATTATAGTAGAGGGCAGAACAAGGGGTGGCCGTAATATAATCGGAGTAAATAATAGTAATTATATAAGCAAAGAATCAGGGGATATTATGAATATTGTAGTTAAAGTACCTAGTAACAATAAGATAATATCTAGATTTACCAATAATAGTAGTGATTACTACATCTTTAAATCCTCTGTTTTATCTGAAAAGCTATAGCAAACTATATTTATCAATTAGCTAAATAGCAATAATACCCCCACTTCTTTAGACTCTCGTAGACATACCATAAGAAGTGCGTAAGTGGGGGATGAATTGCTTATAAATATAAAGCTATTTTCGTATTATATATTATAAAAAATAATACAGGAATAGCTTTTTCTATACTTTTAAGGAGGTGATTTGATGGAGACATAATGCCAACTCACGATAAAGGCAATAGCGGTAAACATAGCTTTAGTGGTAAAAGGATAAAGAGAGGCTTGTATCAAACGAAAGATGGCAGCTTAATTAATGCAGATGTAAATGGAGCATTAAATATAATAGTAAAAGCAGTCCCTAATGCATTTAAGCTAAGGGATAGAGGGTTTTTGCAAACAATCCGAAGGATTGGGTGAGGTTTGTGGCCAACCCACTTGTGTTAAGCGTGTATTAGAAAATAGCTAATATTCGATACGCAAGAAACTCCCACTTCTAAACGCAGTGACAGTGGGAGAGGTTCATTAAATATAAAATAATAAATATCGGATTATAAGTATAATGCAATTGCTTATATCCGATATTTTTATTTGACAAAAATGTTATTGGGGAAGCTTATATTAAGAAATCAAGATTTTTTATATTCTTTTGGCAGAAATTCTAAATCATTGCATTCATTTATTGCTATTTGTATCATTTCGTCTATGTTCTTATTCTGAGTAGTTACTATTAATTCAGTAGCAAGTTTCATATCTTCAAATAATATTTCATTTTTACCTTTTCTGATAGCAAGTTCTAAAGCTTTTACAACTATTCCTTCAAGTTCTGCTTGAGTATATTTATCTGTTAATGCAGCTAAAGCTTCAAACTCAGGTTCTGTTATATTGTTTTTTAATTTAGCTCTATTTAGATGTATTTTCATTACTTTAATTCTATCATCTTTATTTGGTGGCAAGAAAGGCATTTTCTTATCAAACCTTCCTGTTCGTTTTAAGGCCTCGTCTATTCTATTAGGATAGTTAGCTGCACCTATCCAAATAATTTGTCCTCTATGTTTAGGTTCAGATAAAACAGATAAAAACATACCGAATAGGTTTCTACTAACTGCATTTGATTCATTTTCGCCCCTTGAAAAAGCTTGGTCGATTTCATCAATGAATACACCCACAGGAGCAATTGACTTTATACAGGTAAGGGCTTTTTCAAATCTTTTTTCTGATTCGCCGACCCACTTATCTAATATTTTTGACATTTTTAGTTCTACAAAATTAATGCCAGCTTCTCCAGACAAACATCTAGCAAAATGAGTTTTCCCAGTTCCAGGTGGTCCAGTGTAAAGCAATCCTTTAGGGACAATATCAGTTTGGCCTTTAAGCATAGGATTAATTATTGCTTCTTTATGATATTTTTTAAGATGTTCTTGACCAGCAAAGTCATCAAAAGTAAAACCATCAGCATCAAGTATTTCTATTACTTCTCCATATTCTTTGCTAATTAATTCTTTTTTCCTTTCCATTATAAATTCTTTCTTTAGGACTCCTAATGCTTCAGCTTGAAGATATATATCTTCCATTCCAACCAGAGTTAATCCAGCTGTAAGTCTAGCAAATTCATTTAAACTAATTTCATATTTTGGTTTAGAACGAGAAGTCTTCTCAAGATACTCTGCAAATTCTAATCTTTGACTTTCAGTAGGGAAGCCTACCTCTATTAAATGACTCCTTGTATTTGCACCAAAAAATCTATTGTTAATAGAATACTTACTTTCAGTTAAAAATATTAATATATTATCAGATTTAATAAATTCTTTACTATTTACGGCATCATAAAGAGTGATAAAATCCATAGCAGCAGTTCTTACTAATTGTTCAGCAGGTGCATTAGGAAACAAAAATTCAGGATGAGTGCAAACAATAGCTCTTTTTTTATCCTTTGAAGTTATTGCATCAACAAGATAAAAAATTCTATTTGTACTCATGCTTTGATTTTCCCATTTAAAACCTTTTGTTAAACTAAACTCTGTTACTTCTTCCATACCTAAATCATGAAGCATATCAAATAAATAATCTTTAAATAAATAATTAGGAACAGGATAGTCATTTATATTCCCAGTCATTATAAAGAAATTACTTATTCCTGATTTATATTTAGATTCTAGCTCTTGAAACCAAACAGTTTTTCTCAATACAAGATACCCCCTTTGTTTATTAGTATATTTAGCTTCTAGAACTTCTTCTTAATAAGGTTTCGTTTTTCTCTGATTCTGATTTTTCCTTTGTCTTCTTTTTGTTTTCTTTTTGATGTTTTTGCTCTTCATAATCGTAATACATTCCATTAAATTCTTTAATTCCATACTCTTTATCTTTTTGTGCCATAAAGTTTTCAACTGCACTTCTAAGTCCAAAATTTAATTCTTTTATTCTGTAATTTATTTCATTTGAATATTCTCGTATAGTAACATATCTATCTTGATAAAACATCAAGAAAAAGAGTAGAAGAGATATAGCTACTGCAATTGTGCTGTAAACACGGTGAAAAGGATGAAAAAGATATTGTGAAAGTTCCATTATATAATCTATATCTCTAGTAAATACAATGTAGAAAAGGCAAGTGCCGAGAACTTTTCCTGTTGCAATCATGGCTACTCTTGTATATATTGTAGCGATTAAAGATAATCCCTTGTAACTTCTTCTGTAAAAAGCAGTTATTTTTCCTCTCATAATTAATGGTTTCACAATGAATAGATAAAACATAGAAATTAAGAAAATAGCAAATTCAAAAGGTTTTATTGAAGGATATATAAATCCTAAATTTCCTAATACTGCTATAATTACAGCTGCAACAGCAAACCAGAACAACCATAATCTATAATTAGTAAAATCCTCATTAAGCTCATGGTGAGTCCTATATCTTAATTTTTTGTTGTACCTATTGTTTTTAACTTTCATAAACACCCCTCCTTTAATACAATCCTGCTAATTTACCTTGTTGATGGATAAGGTTTTAGGTTGTTTATTTACGATAAAAATCCAAAACATTTAAATCGTAATTTTTTTAATTTCATCTATTTGGCCAGTTTTCCCTTCGATTAAATTCTTTATTAAAGATAATAACTCATCGGAATAGCCAGCCAGATATATTACTGAACTATCATCTGATATTTTAGTTTCATAATTAGCTAGTTGCCATACAATCAATCTCTTCTTATCTGTTTCCTTATTAATCTTTTTCCATTCCTTTTCTAAATTATCGGCTTGTTCCGAATCAGTAATTAGAATAATATAATTTTCTTCTTTATATTCTCTTATTATTTGTTCAAAATAAGTCCCATTTCCTACACACATTCCTGCTATTGTATCTGCCATAGTAAAGACATCATCTTGCTTTCTTAAAGGAACCTTTTCAATATTTGTTGCTACTGCATATACATTGGTGTTTGTATGAGACTTTTTAATCATTGCTCCAAACATTGTTGCTATATCCATACAACTTAAAGTATTCGAAATATAATTGTATTCCATGGATGAAGATGTATCTACAACTACCATTATGTCAATACTTTCATCTATACAAAATGAGTCCTTTGCTATCATTTTTAGAACATCTGCAACTGCATGTTTAAACTCTGGAACGGATAATCGATTATAAACATTAAATAGTGCAAATGGGAGCATATTTGATTTCTTATAAGATTCTACATTTTTTATTCTATCAACTATCATATAAAGAATATGGTCAGGAATATCAGTTTCAACAATTTTTTTATGTTCAAACTCTCCATATTGATTAGCATCTTTTACATCTATTGTTTCAATTGCAAAAACTCTCTCCAATGCTACAAGATTTAATATAAGTGCTGCATAATTTAAATTTTTGTATATTTCTCCATATAAGAGCTTTTTGTTTTCTTGAGATAAATTCATTATGCTGTGCTTTAATTCTTCTAATTGCAATTTATGTTTATTTATAAGTTCAATTGTATTTTGGGTGATTACATTATTTAATAAATCATCTGTTACCATTTTTAAAGCTTGAGCTCTTGGAAAAGTTAATTCTCCTCTTGAAATATATCTCATATAATTCTGAAAAACTTCATCTTTGTTATTAGGTCTAGTAACCCTTATTATTTCTTTTAGTTTAGTTTTGTTTCTAGAAACTTGATATTCATTGAGATTATCCACCAACCAATGATTCATTACTTTCTTTATATTTCTTCCTAAACCTTGCCGTATTCCTGACTTTCTTGCTATCTCCATAAAGTCATGAAGCATTTTAGGATTCTTAATTATTTTAGGAAATGCTTTCTCAAATAATGTTTTGTCTTCTAAAGTAGATAAATAAACTAACCATACCATAGGAACAAGTTTTAACGAATTTATATTATTCCCATAAATAGCACATTGAGTAGCATATACAGGACATTTCTCTAAAGCCTCTTCAAATAGATTCCTGGAATGATTTAGAACATCTTCTTCTGATTGATAAAAGTTTCCATTTAGCAAACCAAGGGAAAAGAATTCTGCTAATCTTTCCTCCAGATTCATTTGATAACCAATTCCACCTTCATAATTAGTTTTTATACCACTATTCATCCTGCTAACTTTTTCGTAATTTCGCACAAAATCCCTCCCACGATAATATTGCTAATACACAAAAATTCTTAATTTATACCTTAATAAGTACATAATGTGGTCATTTTTGTTTTTTGAACTACTCCCACTTTCGCTTCGCTTAGAAGTGGGAGATTCCTACGAACTTTGCTCTATCGAGCGAATATTTAGTAGGCTATCCCCGTAGTCCCTACGGTTAATCGCAATGCTTCATTGCGAAGATTTAGGCTTGCGTTAATATCTCTATCATGATGTGTCCCACATGACGGACATTCCCATTCACGAAGATTGAGATTCTTAACGTCTTTATTTTGATAGCCACAGCATGAACAAAGTTGGCTGGATGGAAAATTTTTTGCTACTGTGACAACTTGCTTTCCATACCATTTTGCTTTGTATTCCAACATCGCTCTAAATTGTGACCATGATACTTCACTAATGGCTTTGGCTAATTTATGGTTTTTCAACATATTGCTTACTTGCAAATCCTCTACGCCGATAATGTCGTGGTTTTTGACAATCTCGGTAGAGATTTTATGCAAGTAATCGTTTCTGGCGTTAGCAATTTTTTCATGAATGCGTGCTACTTTAATTCGTTGCTTATTCCAATTAGAACTACCTTTTGTACGCCTAGAAAGAATACGTTGTGCTTTTGCTAATTTTTCTTCTAATCTTCGAAAAAACTTAGGATTAGAGTAAATCGTTCCATCTGAAAGAATAGCAAATTCTTTCAAGCCGACATCTATGCCAACAGCAGAGTCAGTTTTAGGTAATTCTTGAACTTCTGTTTCTACAAGAATGGATACAAAATATTTTCCGCTTGGATTACGTCTAATTGTTGCATTGAGAATACGACCTTCGACTTCTTTACTTTTCGCAAAACGAACCCATCCAAGTTTAGGAAGTTTTATCTTATTACCAATAATAGCAATATTTCCATTTGTGTATTTAGTCGTATAGGATTGTACAGGATTCTTTTTAGACTTGAAACGTGGTTTGTCATTTTGTTTCTTGAAGAAACGAGAATAAGCGTCAGCAAGATTTTTAAGAGATGTCTGCAAAGCAATGCTGTCTACCTCTTTTAACCAAACAAGCTCTTTCTTTAGTTGTGTTAATTGATAGGAACAAGAGTTATAAGTTAATCCTTTACCTGTTTCTTGATAGGTTTCATTCCATTTTGCTAAAAAGTGGTTAAACACAAATCGACTACAACCAAAAGTTTTAGTGATTAGGATTTCTTGTTCTTTAGTTGGGTAAATTCTAAATTTATATGCTTTGTTTACCAACATTGACTTTCACCTCCTTTTGTGTTATAAAGACAATTGACTATTCCTTGATAGGAAGCAATTCATTTACGATAAAATAAAAAAATTTGCTTCACAAAAATAAAGCAAATTTAAATGTCAAAAAGTAGAGCTCTTATTTACATGAAAGCAAAAAATATATTTTGCAACATATAGACACGCTTTAACACGATTCTAATATTATTAGCTCCACCTTTAAATTGCAATATTTTTGTGAGGAAAAAGAGGAAAGACATCTTTTAATCTACTATGTTATATATAATGTAGTCTTTCTGGCACCTCAAAAAATATTTGCCTATTCAATTTTTCGTGGTGAACAAGTCAGATTGATAACCGAAGTAGATAGTTAGAAAGACAATTTCAAAACAAAATTTTAAACAATTTTTATCATATATGCATATATAAATGTAGTCTTTCTAGCACCTCAGCTATGTAATATATTTCAACTTAATTTATTTTTAGTATATTCCATTTGTTAGAAATTATAACATAATAACTGTACAAAAACAAGTGTTTTTACTTATTTTAAAGATATAAAATCAATCTAATATTTTCTATTCCTAAATTCTAATTCAGCCTCCAAATCTTTTTTTAAACTTAGCCAATTTTCTTTATCAGTATCCAGCCCATAATCTTTACATTCTTCGATTTCTTTGATATATCTTCTTAATTCAACATCGCTTAATTTTTCCATGTTTTTTATTATGGCTGTCATGACAATAGAAGGAGCAGCACTTTTTCTTCCTAAAGCATATTTGAAGGCAAAAAACAGAGTGTGAGCATCAACAACTATTTCTTGCACTAAATAGCACCTCCAATTCTATCTTAGTATAAGTATACTATATATAGTCCACAATGTCAAGAGATATAGACTATATATAGTGGGCTAGTTCACATAACTCCATAAAGTTACTTAAACAACTTCATAGATTATTAATAGAAACCGCATACAAGCTGGATTTTGTAGGTATTGTAATACTTTGATTTCTATGGTATACTATAGTCAATAAATAAATAAAGAGATGAATATAATCAATAAAAATAGAGGAGGGCTATTATGCAAGTTGTGATTGCAGAAAAGCCATCAGTTGCGAAAAATATAGCTGATGCTTTAAATATAAAGAAAAGACAAGATGGTTATTTTGAAGGCGACAAATATTTAATTACCTGGGCCTTTGGACATCTATTAGAGCTTTATAATGCAAAAGATTATGATGAAAAAATGGCTAAATGGGAGATAGATAATTTTCCATTTATTCCTGAGGTATTTAAATACAAAGTTAAATCAAGTTCTAAAAATAAGAACAAAGCTGATAGTGGGGCAAAGAAGCAATTAAATACAATCAAAAAGTTAATAAATAGAAAAGATGTAGATTCTGTTATATCTGCATGTGACTATGATAGAGAAGGTCAGATTATAGCAGATATAATATTTAATTATTTAGAGATAAAAAAGCCAATTTATAGAATGCTTCTTAATGAATGGACTCCAGATGAAGTTAAGAGGGGATTAAAAAACTTAAAATTAAATAGCGAATTAAAACCTATTTCTGATGCTGGAATATCAAGGCAATGGGCTGATTGGGTGATTGGAATAAATTTAACCTCCGTCGCTACATTAAGATACAAATCAAAAATAAAAAGCTCGGAAGAACAATCAAAAGTGCTAAACATTGGTAGGGTAATCATGCCAACTTTAAAAATCGTTTATGACAGAGATAAAGAAATAGAGAATTTCAAAAGCAAAGATTATTACAAGTTAAATGGTAGGTTTATTACTAATAATGATGAAGTATATGAGGGAGTTTACTACGAAAACAAAAATGATAAGTTTGATAACAAAAAAGATTTAGAGAAAATAGTTGAAAAAGCAAAAGGCAATAAAGCTATTGTTTCCAGAATAGATACAGTAAAAAAGGAAGAATATGCTCCATATTTATTTAACTTATCAAGCTTACAGGGACATATAACCTCAAAATATTCAGGATGGACATCAGATAAAGTTTTAAAAGTTGCTCAATCGCTATATGAAAAAAAATATATAACATACCCAAGAACAGCATCTATTGCATTAGAAGAAAGTTTAGTCGGAAGGGCTGAAAAAGTATTAAATACGCTTAAAAAGGGTCTTCCTTATGAAAATGAAATAAAATTTACGAAATCAAAAAGAGTTTTTAACAATAAAAAAGTTGAAGGTCATAGTGCAATAATTCCAACCTATATAATTCCAAGTGGTTTAACCAAAGACGAAAGCATATTATACGAAGAAATTAAAGATAGATTTATTATGCAATTTATGCCTGTATCAGAGTACGAAGAAACAACAGTTGAAACAAAAATAGATAATCAAGATATAGAAGGTATTTTTATAACAAGAGGAAAAGTAGTTGTAGTGGAAGGTTGGAAGAAAGTGCAGAAAAATGTTAGTAAGGATGTTATCCTACCAAAACTGTCCGAAAATCAATTAGTAAGTATTGATAAACTAAGCATTACTGCTCACAAAACCAAGCCTCCTGCACACCATACAGAAAAAACTTTGCTTCGAGTTATGGAAACTGCAGGCAAGGGATATAATGAAGTGAGTCAAAATGATGATGAAAAAATAATGGAATCAGTTTTAAGTGGCTTTAGTATTGGAACCCCTGCTACTAGAGCAGATACAATAAAAAAATTAAAAACTGCTGGATATATAAAAGCAAAGGGGAAGTCATTAATTTGCACTGAGTTAGGAAAATCATTAGTTGAAGTTTTCCCAGTAAAAGAACTCCTTGACCTAGAATACACTGGAAGGTTGGAGAAAACTTTGACAGATATAGAAAAAGAGAAAGTGTCAAAAGAAGAATTTCTCAATTTTATATTCAAATTCACAGAAGAATCAGTGGAGAAAATTAAAAATGATAAGAAAGGGGTGTTGTATATGGATAATAACTATGAACATGATGATATTGAGGTTCTAGGAATTTGCCCAGAATGTGGACAGCAAATTATAGAAAACTCTAAAGCTTATGGATGTAGTGGCTGGAAAGAAGGATGTAATTTTGCTATTTGGAAAAATGATAGATATTTAGCATCCATGAAAAAGAAGCCAACTAAAAAAATGGTTAGAGAGCTACTCACAACTGGAAAAACATATGTTAGTGGCTTAGTAAGCAAGAAAGGAAATAAATTTGATGCAATTCTGCGATACGAAAAAAATCCAGATACAGGATATTACAACTGGCATATGGAATTTCCAGAAAGAGAATAGTTCGCCAGGCGAGACAATAAAAAATAGAGCAGTTCACATAGGATAATGATAAGACAGAAGGTAAAACCTTCTGTTTTGTACTATATAAGGGCTTGTCCTTTCTACAAAGGGCAGAGAGGGGAGGTGCTTCTAAATATATGGATACAGGTAAAAACTTGAAAGTTTTAGTAGTTGATGATGCTTACTTTATGAGAGAGCTAATCATAAAGGAATTAAAAGAATTTGGTTGTGAAGTAATAGGAGAAGCAAAAAATGGCTTAGAAGCTATTAGGATGTATAAAAAGTACAAGCCTGATTTAGTTACTATGGATATTAAAATGCCTGAAATGGATGGAATAAAAGCTATCAAAGAAATAAAAAGTATAAATCCATCAGCAAGCATTATAGTGATAACAGGCGTTTATGATTCAAAAAAAGAAGCTTTCAAAGCTGGAGCTGATGATTTCTTAAAAAAGCCTTTTCAACCAGCATTTTTGTGGCAGAAGATAGAAAAGCTAATAGAAAAAAAGGCTAACAACGAAAATGCTGAATTGGCAAATGAAACAGCAGAAGAAAAAGTTGAACAGCAAAAGAGCTTTGATACAAATAAGGAAAAATCTAATGAAAGTATAGTTATTGTTGAATCAGGTTGTGAAGATGATTTGTTAGGTCTAAGTTCATCAGATGAAGAAGAATTTGGTGATATAGTTTTCGAGATTAGTAGTGAGTCAAACACAGAAGAATTCATAATTGAAACTGAGTATGATAATCAGGATTCCATTTATTTAGAGAAATCAGAAATAGAAGATTTGAATGATGATATCCATAGTGATAAACATGAGGAAAGGGGTGAAGAAGAGGGTGATGACATAGATGAAGATGACAATCTTATTATGATTAGCATTAAGCCACCTAGGAATGCTCAATATAGAAAAAGCAATTATTCATACGATTTAAAAGAAAATAGGGAAGATGTAAAAGCTCCCATACTTAATTATGTAGAAGAAAATGAGGAAGAAGAACCACAGGTTGGTTTTTTAGATAAAATAAAAAAATTACTAAAAATTAACTAAAAGAAAGGAGAGGTTTAAATAATATGGAAAAAGAACTTAGAAAATATATAAATGCTATGGAAGATAAAAAAATATTAAAGGGGTTAGTAGTTTTAACGCAGTATGATGAAGAATTAGATACTGAAATGTTATTAATGGATTTAGAAGGCATTAAAGGGATTATAACAAGAGAAGAAGTAGATTATCAAATGGAGTGGAAGAGTTTAGTAAGATTTGTAGGACAAGAAATTTATTTTACAGTTAAAGAAGTTGATGAAGAAAATAATATTGTTTATTGCTCAAGAAAAGAAGCTCAAGAATTAATGGAAGAAGAAATAATAGAAAGATTAAAGAATGGAGAAATCTTTGAAGCTACCATTACTGGCATAGTTAGATATGGTGCCTATGTGGAAATTAATGGAATTTATGCTATCCTTAGAAATATTGATTTTAGTGATGATTATGTAAAAGTCGGAGATGTTTTAAAAGTAGGAGACAAAATAAAAGTTAAGCTTCAAAATGTATCTGAAAACAAAAGATTAAGAGTTGAAGCAGTAGAAAAATATGAATTAAAAACAGTTATGAATTTTGATGCTTTTGAAAGAGACCAAGTAGTATTAGGAGTTGTTAATGGAATCAAGCCATGGGGAGCATATGTAACAATTGCACCTGGACTTGATGCACTTTGTCCAATACCATTAATCGGTGAAATAGAAGAAGGAACTAAGGTTTCTTTTAGAATCACTCAAGTTCAAGAAGATAAAAAAAGAGTAAGAGGTAAAATAGTTAGAATACTAAACTAAAATGCAGCGACAAAAGAGGCCTATTTTTAATTAGGCTTCTTTTGTTAAAACAGAAAATAAAATTAAAAAAGAAAGGGGGTGAGTTGTTTGCACTTAATGAAAGGGGATAATATTACTGAAATAAAAGAAGGCCTTAAACAAGTTTTTCAAAATGCTTTTACTCTCAGTATAGGCCAAAAAGAAATTATAAAAATGAAAAATAATGGGGTTATTACAGATAGAGATTTAGAAATAGCTAAATTTTTGTTTAAATTTAGATTTGCTACATTAGAGCAGATATATTCTTATTTGGAAGTGTTAAACAGAAATAAAAACGAAGAAATGAGTTCTATTAATAACATAAATAATAGACTTAATAAATTAGTTAACTATAGAATTCTTAATAAGTTTATGCTAACAGAGGATTTAACGGCCGATAAGATAGCTCCAGAAGCATTGGAAATATTTTGTTTAGACCTAGGGGGTAGATATTTATTAGCAAATTATTCAAATGAAGATACATCAGATTGGTATACTACAGAAAACATGAAAGCCTCTGAAATTATTAACAAAAATTTAGCTGTAACGAATTTCTACTTATCTCTTATAAAAACAATTCCAGATAAAGTTGTATTCTTTACTTTAGAGCCAAAAATGAATATAGGCAAACAAGTTATTATCCCGTCTTTTGATATGTGTTTGAAAATTGGAGGAAATAATAGTTATTTCATCGGAGAAATAGTAAGGACCTATGATTTCCCAATACATTTCAGAGATAAGGCCTTTAAACTAGAGAGTTTAATGCAAAGTAATGCTTGGAAAAAATATTATTATGACGCTCCAACTCCACCAGTACTATTTCTATTTGCAGACTCAGATATGACAGCATTGGAATCAAGTCAACTAATGACTGAAGCCACAGAGATAAGAAGATTTAGGGTAACAACAGATGAAAGAGTTAAAAAACCATTATATGAAATGGGAGCATTTTTAAGATATTCAGAAGAAAGAAATGTATTACAAGAAATAAAAGCAACTACATTTTTACCATAACCTTCATAAAAAAAGATGGCAGGTATTACTTATACTTTCTGCCATCTTTTTTACATAAATATGCCTAAGAAAATTTTTGAAACAAGTCCAATAGCTCCAATAAGTCCAGTGACTATTGCTGTAGTAGCTATATCCTCTTGAATTTTTCTCCTTAAAAATGGATGGTCATAAGAATTTGCTAGTCTTATAAAATGTACAATAAAAATCAAAACTGATGTTACAGAAACAAAAGCTAAAATTACATTCGTAATAGAACCAATTTCTGTTTTAAAATCATCTATTTTTTCCTTAGTCTCATCATTTATAATCTCATGTTCTCCAGCTGCAAAAACTGTTAATTGAAATGCAAATAATAATACTAATACAACAATTGATACTGTAAATAATCTATATTTTTTCATATAAATCCCTCCTTTAATAACTTTATTTATAATACACATTTGGCATGTAAAATATAAAAAGCTACTTAAGTATTTAAGTAGCTTTTTATCAATTATATAGAGCATGGACTATATCCACAGTCCTGACATTCTGAACATCCTCCACTATGAATTAAGTTTCCTCCACACATAGGACATCTATTAGGATTTTCTTTAAGCTCTTCTACTATTAACATATCTAGTTCTCTCTTCAGTTCATCAATTTTATCTATTCTACTTTGTTGTTTTTTATCTGTAATTAGTATCCCACTTCTTTCGCAACCATCTCTATAAATAGTAATCCCTTTAAGTCCTTTATACCATGCATACATATACAAATCCTCAACTTCTTGTGGAGTGAAATCATTTGGTACATTTACAGTAGAGGAAATACTAGCATCTATATATCTCTGCCATGCAGCTTGCACATTTATTCTTTCTCTATAATCTAAATTAGCAGTTGTAACAAAATAATCTGGTAGTTTATCTACTTCATATATTCCTTTTAAATCCATATATTCTTTCACTATTGGCGTAAAGACAGTATAATAAGTGTCTTCGTTGTATAGTGATTGTGTTTTTCTTGTATAGGATATTTGGAATATAGGTTCCACTCCGTTACTGCATCCAACTAAAGTTGATATGCTTCCTGTTGGAGGAATTGTTAATAGTTGAGAATTTCGAAGGCCATATTTTTTAATCAACTCTAAAGTTTCTTTTTTTGCATTGGCTATTAAAAATGGGGATGATAAAACAGCATCAGCATTATATTTTGGGAAAGGACCATGTTCTTTTGCTAGTAAAGCTGATTGAGTTAAAGCTTCATTTATCATGATATATCCGATTCGATGAATCAAATCAATAGATTCTTTGCTTCCATATCTAATTCCCATCTTTATAAACATATCAGCTAACCCCATAATTCCTAAGCCAATTTGTCTGTAATTCTTAGACATCTCTCTTTGTTCTTTTAAAGGATGTAATAACATATTTTCATCAAGTATTTCATTTAGGAAAATAACACCATGCCTAACCATGACTTTGAAGGAATCAAAGTCAAATTTTGCATTATCAGTAAAAGGGTCTATTACAAACTCGCTTAAATTAATAGAAGATAAGTTACAACTGCCGAACGCAGGAAGAGGTTCTTCAGCACATGGATTAACTCCAGCATATTCAAATTCGCTATCTACACTCAATAAGTGCCATGAATTAATCCTATCTATATAAAGAACACCAGGTTCAGCCATCTTCCAGTTGTTATAAACGATTTTTTTGAACAATTCTTTAGCATTTACTGTTTTTCTAATTTCTTCTCCAGTAGCATCTGTTTTAAAATATAATTCATAGTCTTTATTGTTAATAACAGATTCCATAAAATCATCTGTAACATTTACAGATATATTAGCAGAATTTATTTTGTTTAAATCATTTTTTATATCAATAAATTCAATGATATCTGGATGAGAAATATCGAGATTTATCATTAATGCACCACGACGGCCTCTCATACCTATTAAACTAGTAGTTAATGAATATAACTCCATAAAAGAAACAGCCCCTGTGGTACTGTTAGCTGCATTATTGACCTTTGCTCCCTTAGGTCTTAAATTTGATAAGTTTACACCGACACCTCCACCATATGAATATGTTCTGGCCATATGTTTGGCGGTATCAAAGATGCTTTCAATATTGTCTTCAGTCTTTGGTAGTACATAACAATTTGAGTAGGTAACTTTCTTGCCATATTTCTGCAAACCTCTGTTAGCCAATATTCTTCCTGCTGGCATAAATTTTTTATCTTTGATAGCTTTTTTAATAAAATCATTACCATTACTTACTCTCTCTAGAAATTCATCAAAACTCTCACCATTAAATCTATATTTCTTTTCATATATATCTCTTTGCAAATCACTCATTTTCCAGCCATATTCTCTTAATTTGGCTCTTTTTTCTCTATATAAAATATACTCCCTACTAACATCAAATCTACCATAATCTATTAATAATTCCTCAACTCTATCCTGTATACTTTCTACAGTAGGAATAATATCAGATTCTTCAAATTCCATTTCAATATCTTCTGCAATACTCCATGCTATTTCTTCATCAATTCCTTTTTCAGTTCTTAACATAGCTTTTAGTATCGCATCTACTATTTTTTCTCTTTGAAATTCAACAAGATTACCGTTTCTTTTAACTACTTGCACTTTCATTCTCCTTTCTATTTTTATGATAGCCATATATTATATGTACCGAGAGCAATTTATATAAACTATAAGCAATATTTTCTTAAAGCTTGTTATTAGGTATTTAGAAAACAATGTGGATACAATCAGAAAAGCTACATCTACTATTGATAGTATGCCATTGAACCCAGGCACTGTAAAAGTGGAAGCAACTGTTAATGTAGATTTTAGTTTTTGAAAAAATTGAGAGGGCATTTATTTAATTGCCCTCTCTTTCTTTTAAGAAAATTAAAGTTTCTCCTGCTTTTATATTCCCCATACTTTTTCCATTTAATTTTCCAGTCAAATATAAAACTTGCCTTGTATCATAATTAGGAGTAAGAGAGCTTTGGATAGTCCATGAAGTATCTCCCTTAGAAACTGTTACTTTAACCTTCTCAAAATTATCCTCGATAAAATCTATTTCAGCTTCTGTTAATTCTTCTGAAACTCTTGCAATTTGAAGAGTTATGTTTCGTGCAGCCTCCACAATTATTGAAGTAAGCAAGAAAAATACCACTAAAACAAATAACATGAAAGAAACAAATCTCTTCTTGTTCACAATTCTCATTATTTCTTCCTCCTTTTTAATTAATAATAATAAGCCCAATCAGACTTCCCTTTTCTTTTCTTTGTAGTGATTATATGCAAAATATACATAACATATAAGCAATAATAATATAGATAATTGACAATAGTCACAATTTATGATAACATAGTCTATCATAAAAGTAACCTTACTCAAAGGATGAGGTGATAAAAAATAATAGAAGTTTTAAAAGATTGAATTAATAGGAGGTTTTAAAATGACAAGTATACGCAGGAATGCGAAAATTATCGCCATATCTTTAGGAGTTGGGCTTTCGACATTTTTGATGTTATCTGATGTTAATGCTTCGTCAGCATATGTAGAACAACAGGTAGAAGAAGATGTTTCAATAAAGACAGAAAACAATCAACAAGTGAATTGTTACTGCAAATTTATTCCTAACACAGAAAGTAATCAGGAAAATATAATAGAAAATCAAACAGGAACTAAAGCAGAAACAAATATAGCAAAAGTTGATAATAAGGAAGAAAATAAAGATATATTTATATATCTAAAAGATATAAATATGGCAAAAGAACACCAAGAATACCTTTACAATATTTGCAAAGAAAAAGGTTTGGATTATCTAAAAATACTAGCATTAATAAAACACGAAAGCCAATTTAACAGTAAAGCAATAGGTAATGGGTCTAACTATGGATATATGCAAATCAACAAAGTAAATCACAAAAATCTTGCAAAGACTTTGCAAACTAAAAACGCCCCATTGGACCCGTATGTAAATATTAGATGGGGAACACATATATTAAATGAACTCTATAAAGATTGGAGAAATCAAGGAATTAGTAGTGAGGTAAAGGAGGGAGGGATTTTTAGTAAACTAGATAGATATGTTCTAAGCTCATACAATAAAGGTGTAGCTGGTTTTAAAAAGTATGGTGAGGCTACAAAATATATCAAAAGAGTTGAACAGGAATATCTTTACTTAAAGAACTTAATAAATAAAGCCAAATAAAACATAGACAGCCATTAATGGCTGTCTATTATTTTACCTTCATTTCATGAAATTAATTAGCCAACTTCATCGTTTTTATAACTCGCATAAAACAAATTTAAATCAAAAGAAAATGGGTTTGAGTAAATATTTTCATTAATTATACTCATCAGAAACAACATGCTTATAATATATAATTTCTATGAGTATTACATATAGTAATTATGAAAAAGAAAATAACATATAATATATAAGCATTGATGTTATTTGCTAATGTCATTTAAAGGAGGTGAAAAGAGACATGATGAAAAGTAAAAAAGCTGTTTCTATAGTTCTATTAATAATGCTAACTATGGCTATTATGTCTGTACTTAGCCCAACAAAAGTTTTTGCAGAAGGTGGTGGAAATAAAAGCACTAAAAACCTATTTAGTGACTTTAACATTAACGTATCTGGTGAAGGTGGAAACGCTAAAATGACTGTTGAGTCAGAAGCTAATGGCAACGCATGGCAAACTTTACTTAATAAATATAAAGGCTTTATAACTGGTATTGCTGCAGTAGGAGCAGTAACTATGGTTGTGCTGTTTATTATACAGTTCTTAAAATTAGGAGCATCTGCTGGTAATCCTTCAGCTCGTTCACAAGCTTTAGTAGGTGTTTTGTGGACTGGAATAGCAGCAGCTGGGCTTGGAGCCGTAGCAATTATCACTGGTATATTCTACAATGCTGTATAACAAAAACCCCATAGTTAAATTGGGGTTTTTGTTACAAAGATAACATTTTATAGAAATAGCAATTATTTGAATATACTCCATAGCACTACAAAGCACTACATAGTAAAAGCTAAAAATAGTTTTTGTTTAAAACTTAAATGTAAAGGAGAGTGAAGAAGCCTATGTTTGCCTTTAGCTTAAAAAAGAAGCAACTGATTTTTATCGCAATAATAGTTTTTATAATTGTTTTTCTCTTTGATTCTTTGGTATTTGCTGACTCATCAAAAAGCGATTTAGATGTTGAGTTGAAATTAAGCATAGGAGAAGATGGGTTAATAAAATTAGAAGATAAGAAAAACAATTTAACAGCAGATGATACTTGGAATGAGCTAATTGCAAGATATAAAAATGTAATCGTTGGAATTGCAGCAGTAGCAGCTTTAAGTATGCTTTTGTTATTTATTTTTAAATTTACTAAACTTGGAACTTATGCTGATAATCCTCAACAAAGAGCTGAGATTATAAGAGGATTATGGGTTACAGGATTAGCTACTGCACTTTTAGGCTCAGTATCACTTTTCGTTTATATATTTTACACAATGCTAAATTAAGGAGGGATAAAAATGAGAAGTTATACTGTACCACCTGATATAAACGAAAAAGAAAAAATAATAGGAGGAATCTTAAATATAAATCAATTTTTCTGGCTACTTGGTGGTTTTATACTTGGAGCCGTAATGTTTGTAATAACTTTCCCTTTATTCGGTAAATTTTCCTTAGTAATTGGAGGGATTTTTACCTTAACAGGAGTGCCTTTTGTAGTTATAAAACCAAAAGGCTTAACACTCTATGAATATTTAAAAAGAAAACAAAAATTCAAGAAAAAAACAAAACATTTGCCCAACATAAAGAAAGATTATCATTGGTAAGAAAAGGAGGTTTGGAGATATGAATATAGGAGTAGTAATTATAGTTACTTTTATATTTTTTGCAGTTGTAGGGGGAATGGCTTTTGCTGTATATAAACAGCTTAAAAAGACAGACCCCCAAAATTTTGACACATCTATTTCTGACGATATAACAACAGCTCAAGAGTTTTTGCCTTTTAAAGATATAAGAGATGGCGTAATTGATTTGGGAGGCCATAATTATAGAGCTATTTTAGAATGTAGTTCTACAAACTACAATTTAAAAACAGATAAAGAGAAGGAAATAATAGAAGCTTCTTTCCAAAGATTTGTTAACTCACTAACATTTCCAATAGTGTTTTTTATTCAAACTAAGATTTTAGATAACTCAAAAATACTTGAGAAATTAAAAGAAGATATAGATGTTGCTATTACTAATCATCCTCAAATGGAGGAATATGCAAACATTTATTTTAGAGAAATGTCTAACCTTAGCGACTATATAGGCAATAACAAACAGAAAAAGAAATATATTATTGTTCCCTATAATGAAGCTGTAAACCTAGAAAGATTATCAGATAAAGAGAAATATGAATACTCAGTTAAAGAAGTAAGACAAAGAGCTTCTATAATAGCTGAACAATTAGCATCTGTTGGAGTAAAAGCAAAAGTACTTGATACAAAAGAACTTGTTGAATTAGTTTATTCTACTTATCACAAAGATAATTTCATTCATTATGAAAACATAGTTAACGGAGAACATTTAGCTTTAATAGTCCAAGGAGAGAAAAATCCAGAAGAAAACCTAACTAATGATATGAAGATGGACTGGATTTTGTATGAAGCACAAACAAGGATAAGAAATGAAATAACAGATAAAGACATTCCAGATACATTGAAAAAAGAATACGAAAAAGCTGTACAAGTATTAGATAAATTGAGAGATGAGTATGGTGCTTATTATAAAAATTAAAAGGAGGTAAGGTTATGAAAATCTTAAATAGAAAAAAGAAGAACAAGAAGAAAAATAACAATAAAGAGACAACTATAAAGAAGGAAGTTGATATAAAAAAAGAAGTTAATTCAAAGCAAGATGCTAATAAAAGTGTTTTAGGGAGAGGTTCTAGAAATATAAAGGATTTATTTGCTCCACCATCTTTTGATAGAAGCAATCCCGATTATATAAAAGTTGGCAAAAAGTATGTAAGGTCTTTCATATTAAATGGATACCCTTCTGTAGTTTCAGTTGGTTGGCTTGATAATATTTTTAATTATGAAGGGGATATGGATACTGCTATATATGTAGAACCTGCTGACGAAAGAGGGGCATTAGATGAATTAACTAACAAAATTACTCAATTCGAAGCACAATTAGCAACAGAAATGGAAAAAGGCAATATAAGAAACATTACTAGACTTAGAAATAATATTCAGGAGTTATATGCACAAAGAGAAAGACTTGAACAAAACTTCGAAAACCTATTTTATGTTCAGATAATGAGCAACCTTTATGCAGATAGCGAAGAAGGGCTTGATAAAGAAACTCAGATGCTGGATAACAAGCTAAAAGGTAGAAGAATAAACTTAATGCCTGCTTATTTAAAGCAAGATGATGTTTATAAATCAGTTTTACCTTTTGGAAAAAACTATGCAAATGAAGCATATAGAAACTTTAGTTCAGGAGCATTAACTGCATGTTTTCCTTTTTATAACTCTGAAATATCTCATGAAGACGGTGTTTTTATAGGAGTTAATTTATCAACCATAACACCAGTTTTAGTAGATTTTTATAACAGAAAACTATTAGCAAACTCAAACTTTACAGTATTCGGGAAATCTGGTTCAGGAAAAACCTTCTTTGTATCTCTATTAACTCTGCGTTCAACTCTCAAAGGAATAAGAACTGTAATCATTGACCCAGAGGGTGAGTATGTAAATCTTACTAAAGCATTAGGAGGTTCTCATGTATATATAGCTCCAGATAGTCCTACTAAAATTAATCCTTTTGATTTAGAAGAAGAAGATGAAACAGATGACGATGGAAATCCTACAGGTTATAAAATTGTAAAAATAAAAGATAAAGTATCAGATATTCTGAACTTAATCGCTGTAATGGCTGGAGGACTTACTAGGGAGCAAGAAAGTTTAGTTTCTACTGTAATAGCAGAAACATACAAAGATAAAGGATTTACTGAAGACCCTAAATCTCTATATATTACTGAACCACATTTCAATGAAGAAACAGGTGAATTTTATCACCATGGAAAGAAAAAGCCAATGCCTACTTTTTCAGATTTCCATAATAAGTTGGTAGAATTCGCTGAAAGAGAAAAGAGCCAAGAATTGCGTAGATTAGCAAATGCATTGAAGATGTTCAAAAAAGGTGGAGTTTATGACATGTTTGACTGTCAAACATCCACTGAAATAGATTTTAAAAATTCTCCTCTAATTACCTTTGATATAAGTCAACTAGAAGAGTCAATATTAAGACCAATAGGCATGTATATAGCCTTAACTTGGACATGGGAAAAGTTTATTAAGAAAAATCCTGAGGTAAAGAAAAGAATTGTAGCAGATGAGGCATGGATGCTTGTTAATAAAAACATGGCAGGACATGAATATACTTCAGCTTTCTTAGATAAAACTGCTAGAAGGATAAGAAAGAGAAATGGAGGATTATTAGTTGCTTCACAAAACTTCTTAGAGTTCTACAATAGTGAGCAAGGTAAAGCTGTTTTAACAAACGCCTCTATGAATATTTTCTTAAGGCAGGATGCATCTGACATAGATGCAGTTCAGGAAACGTTTAAGTTATCAAACGGAGAGAAGAATTTCTTGTTATCAGCAAAAACTGGAGAAATGCTGATAAGAACTGGGGAAGAAAGTTCTGTCGCTTTTGCGTTAAGTTTCCCATATGAGAAAAGACTAATAACTGGAAAAGATTAATTCAGAAATAAAAAAGAGAAAGGAGGGTATGAGATTGAAAAACAAAATAACTAATAGAGTTATTATATTAACTTTATTAGTCTTAATGCTAATAAATTCTGTGCCTATTAAAACATATGCACATAATGCATATTTTTTCCAAGTATTAATAGATGAAAACTCTATGCTTTACATGGGGAATGTTGTAAAAGATAAGAATCCATGGCATAAAGCAGAAAGCAACCATATAGAGGCTCAGTTATGGAAATATCTAGGAGGGAGTTTAACTACAACATATGAGAATTTAGAAGGCGATAACAATGGTAAAAGTTCTATGCCTTTTACATTCCCTCCAAAAGCACATGAAAGAAAGCTTGGATTAGAAGTCCTAAATAGTGTAACGAGCAAAGATATTGACAGGGCTTTTGAGATTATGAATACTCTAGTTCCAACATTAAACGATATTTTACTAATTATAAATGATGGAAAAAAATATGAAAGTGTAGAAGAGTTAATCGATGTATCTGAAAAAGTTATAATTAACGAATCTGGCGGAACCTATAATGGTTGGAATGTAAAGTACATTGACGGTGGAGATAAGGTAGTGGTAAGTAATAATGATACTGGTGAGAGTTATGAATTTATAGCAAGAATGAAAAAAGGATACCTTGATAAAACACTAGAAGATGGTAGAAAAAGTCCAGTTTATAACCCTGAATTTGATTATAGTGATTCAGGTTATGACGATTATATCTCATTAGGAATGATTGCTATGCAAGGTAACTATGCCTATGAGGTAAAAGGTCATTTAGCTAAGGATACAGGAGAATATTCAAAACCTGGAACCTTAGAAGTAAAAATATCAGAACTTCTTACAGACTTCACAAACGGAGTTAGGAGTTTGTTAGGTCTACAAAGCATAGATGAATTACTTTATAACAAGAAAACAAGAAGCACTAGTAGATATTATGGTGGAATTATGCCAATGGAATGGATGGAAAAGGCTACTACATTTCATATGATTTTCCAAGCCATAACATGGATAATTTTGACTGTTGCAATACTTAAACTGTTATTCGAAAAGAATCTATCCACAATAAATCCTGCTATGAGAGTTTCTTTAATGGACGGCATTAAAAATTTAATAATAACAGGATTTATGCTTATATCGGTCCTTTTAGTGATAAACACATTGATAAATATAAACGAAAAAATAGTAAGTATTTTCGCTACTACTGCTCCTGATTATGGTGGATTTACAGGCGTAAGCAACGACTACCAAACCTTTGCTGGTGCTTTTTTACAAATATATTATCTGTTTATTTCTATATATTTAAACTTTGTATATATAATCAGAGCATTAACAACAGCAATATTGATAGCTGCTGCACCACTATTTATAGCTACTATTGCTTTTGGAAACAAAAGTAAAACACTATTTGAAGCTTGGATTAGAGAATTAGTAGCAAATATTTTTCTACAATCATTTCATGCTTTTGTTCTTAGTATATTCTTAAATATTCAAATGGGAACAAGAGGTATTGAAACGGCTGTTATATCATTTGCATTAATCCCAATAACAAATTGGTTTAAAGGGTTAATAATTGGAAATAGTGGTGGAGTTGTAGGGCAAATAGGAAGTAATGTCTTCTCAACAGCAACATCAGCAGTAGGAGGATTTGTGGGAGCAACAATGGGTAGTAAGGCTGGAAAGGGTGGAGAAAAAGGTAGTGAGAGCCATTATGCTAACACTGGAGACAATATAAAAACTAAAGATAGTAGCAAAATTCCAGGGGTTAGAGAGAATCCTGAAAGAAGAGAACATTCTACTACACCACCGAATATTAATACTACACTCGATTCAGCTAGTAAAATGGAAACAGATTTAAAAGATTCTGCAGATGTTAGTAGCGATAGTAGTAATGATGGCAATGACAACATAAGTGTTGAAAGTTCAAATTATGAAAAATTATCCAATAGATTCTTTAAAGATACTGGCAATATTGAAAAAGGTGATAAAAAAGACTTTGCTAAAAGCATAGGTAAAGCAGCATTAAAAACTGCAACTGGAGCTGCAAAAGTTGGAACTGGAGCAGCTTTAACTATGGCAATGGTAGGAGCTACTGGAGATTCTAAAGCGGGGATAAATTTAATGAACTCTGGCTTTAGAACTATGAAAAATGCTGGAAAAGAAACTGCTGGGGAAATATCTACTTTAGGTAAAAAAGCTATTAATACAGCACACGGAAAAATACATCCTAACCAAAATGGCAACATACTAGGCATTGAAAGAACTAGTTCTGGAAACACCGTGGTTCATAGAGATAAAGCAAAAGTTGCTGAAAATGGGGTAGTTGATGTTGTTAAAACTTCTGATAACAATGTTGCATTTACCTATAGCAGAGAAAAACTTAGCGAAGCAAATAGACAAAATTTAAGCAAGATAGAAGAAGCCTACAAAAATCAAGATATGGAATATCTGAAGCGAAGAGGGATAGAAAAAGTAACTACTAGAGGAGATGGAAATATAACTGTTCATTATAATAAGCATGGTCAAGAAAATTTAGGCTTTACTGATATATATCAGGCTGGTAATAGAATTGTTGAAACAAAATCACCAGGACAAAAGCTTCATACAGATATAATTTACGACCTAGACAATATCCCTCCAGCACCACCAACTTTAGGTGGAGGAAGTAGCAATACTGGCAATAAATAATCTATAGCTGTAGCATCTTTAATTTCCTAAAGAAAAGAAATTTGAGTGGGCGGAAAGGAGGAGAGATATAGATGAGCGACAATTACAATCATGGTGATTTTAATGATAATACTGCATCCGAAGCATTAAAACCAATAAAAGAAAAAGGTTCGCAAAAAATAAAACAAGCTGTAGGGAAGTTAATAAAAAGAGGATTGAAGGCATTAGGGAAATTTCTCTTAATGCTTATCAAAATCCTCCTTCCCTATATTTTAATAATAGGAATTATATTTTTAATAGCTTTTACTGCATATTTTTTAGTATTCGAATTTAGAGGAACAGAAAAAGAATATACTCAAAAGTATGAAAATAAAGTAGTCCGAACAGAGGATGGAAAATATATTGCTCAAGAAAAAGATGTTAATGCACAAAATAGAATTATCAGAGATTTTTACTTATACTTTTCGGGCCAGTCCTATTGGCAATTATTAGGAGATGACAATACTACTCTTATAACCCCTGATGGAGTAAAACCAGACGGTTCTAAAATAGATAGAATAGAAGACTATTATAAGAGAGAGGGAATGTTTAAACTTAATCCTAATTTACTGTTTTCATTAGATGAATATATGTATCAATGGAAATGGAAATATCCTGAACAAATGATTAAACCAGTATATTATGACCCTGAAACATTGACTTTGAAATCTTTAGTTGATGAAGAGGGCTTTGTTATTGCAGAATCCGATGAAGAAGATGTTGAAACAGGAGAAAAGACTGGAAACAAGATACTATCTGTTAGAGATTATGGATTAGGCTCTGTGCTAAAATACAATGAAAAAGATGATTATAAAAGAACTATAAAAATTAAAGGAAAATATACAAAGAAAGATGTCTGGGACCCAGCAACTAAATCTGTTATACAAGTTGAAATAGATGAACCATTTGAAATAGAAATAGCACCACCAGAGGATATATATCTAATAGACAAAGCAATACTTTTTACTGGAGAGATAGAATATGAATACGAATATAAAGATAAGTATCTTGAAAATTTAACACCTGGCCAAACAGAGTATAGAGAAGAAAAGCAGCCTAATTTAGAATATTTTTATGATATACACAAAGAGCCTATTTATGAAGAGCAGATAAATGAATATGGAGAAGTTGAAAAAGTAATTGTTGATTATGAAGAATATAATTTATACAAATATAGAGATGGAGCAATATATGAAAATTTACCTGTTGTAGTCAGTTCTATAACAGAAAACAAAGGATATGATTATTTTGAAGATTATTTATATAACTTTGAAAGTTATATTCCTTTAGATGCTATAGAAGATTTTGAGTTTGAAGATAGAATAGACTATGATAGTTATGTTTTCGATTATTCAGGAGCTATAACTGATGATTATGGATTTGGTCTAGGTAGTGCTTTAGAGGATAAAGATAAGAAAATAAAATTTGAAAACTCAGCTCAATACTGGGATATAATAAACGAGCATTCAACTGAGTTTGGAGTTGACCCTTATATTATGTTGGCAATAATGGCCCAAGAATCAGGAGGAAAAACTAAAGGAAGCAAGAATATAGAAAAGTACGGAATTATGCAAATATATGGTGAGGACAGAAGCATAACAGCCAAAAATGCTTATGGAGATAGTGTAACAGTGGAAATAACAACAGAAGAAAAAAATGATGTTGATAAAGCAGTTAGATGGGCAACTGCATATTATAAGTATTTACTGGATTACTTCGATGGCGATAACTACAAAGCAATACAGGCCTACAATTTAGGAGAGGGAACTTTAAGTCATATAAAAAATGAATACCCAGAATCTTGGGATAGTTTTGATTGGCTAATTCATAGAGAATGGGCAAGAAGAAAAGAATGGCCAACAAATCCTAGTGCTTCATATGGTTGTATGGAATTCCCCGAAGGAGAAATTGTTAATGATAAAAGTCCTGCAGGAGATTCTTGCTATCTCGAAAATGTTCTACAATATTATGCAGGAGAGAAAATAGATGATGTTAGTTCAGTATCATCTGGCATAGTTGCAAAATGGAATAGGTTTAAATCAGTTCTTAGCGATTTTGCAAAGAAATTATTTATTCCAGAAAGAGATGAAAACGAACCTATACCCAAAAATGATTATTCGTATTATGCAAGAGGTGATAAAGTATTTGAAGTTCTTAGAACAACTTCAGCAATGGATAATGTTCAATTGTTTTCAGAAGCAGACCAAAGTTATGATGAATTACAATTTTGGGAAGAAGGCTTCATGGATTCAATGGCTAGTATCGGAATGAGCTTACAAGATATATTAGACATAGCTCCTAATCCAGACGGATATCTCCCTCCAATAATACTCGGACAAAATGGAGCAAGAATAACATCATATTATGGAGAGAGGTTCCATCCTATTAAGAAAACTAATAAGTTCCATTATGGAGTAGATATTGCTGCTCCTCAAGGAACGCATGTGTATGCTGTGGCTGATGGAGTTGTTACATTTAGTGGATACAAGAGTGGTGGCTCTGGAAATACGCTAATAATCAGACATACAGATGAAGATGGTAAAGTTGTAGAATCTGTATATAGGCATCTCCATAGGTTTGCAGTTAAAGAAGGAGATATAGTAAAACAAGGCCAAATGGTTGCAGAAGTTGGAAATACAGGAGATAGTACAGGAAGCCACTTGCATTATGAATTCAAAATTAATGGTAGTTGGGTAGACCCACTAGGAATTATATTGGGAGAATAAAATTAACCTCTGTTTTGGCATAGCAAAACAGAGGTTTTGTTATGTAGGCTGCGTGTTATAGAACATTTTGCAAATTCGTATAATCTAGTATAAACAAGGAGGTGAGATGTGTGAAGAAAAATATTATACTTATAACGATACTTGTTTTATTGCTTTCATTTAGTGCTATTTCCTTTGCAGAAGAAAATGGACCACCTTCAAGACCACCTTCAAATTCCTATACAAAAGAAAATGGTCCATCTTCAGATAAAAACTTAGGATTTAGAAATGATATGTTTGTAGATAATGGAGAAATGATAGATGATGGCTTACCAAAAGCTACAACTGATGACATAGTTGATTGGGCGGACAGAAAAGGATTTGAAATAGTTGGATTCTTACAAAAGATTGCTCAGCCATTTGCAATTGTTGTTTTTATAGGAAGTGCTTTTATGGCTTTATTAGGAATTTTAGGAAACGGGCATCTAGTATCAAAAGGTTTTACTGGAATGCTAATAGCTTTAATTGTATATGCAGTAGTTTTATACGCTCCTGAAATAATGGACATATTCCTAGGCTGGGTAAATAGTTAATAGTTTGTGTCAGAGAGTCAACTACCCACCACTTAGCACCATAGGTGCTTGAAGTGGGGGCTTGTAAGCCCTAGTTGACTAGCCTAAACGAAAGCTACGTTATCTATCTTATGACACATTGGAATGATGCCCTAGTTCCAAGCTCTGTCGTGGAGTACGTAAACAATCCTAAGGGGTAGGGATAGTCGGCTTCACATGTAAGGATAGATAACATTGGCGAAGGGCAACAACTCCTGAAAGGAGGAGCACTTTATGTTAGTGTTCGTAAAAAATAAGCATGGTGAAAATTTAATGCCATGTAAAGCTAGTAAAGCTAGAAAATTACTAAAACAAAAGAAAGCTAAGATAATTAGTTATAAACCTTTTACAATTCAGCTTTTATACGGAAGTAGTGGCTATAAACAACCTGTAACTTTAGGTGTAGATTTAGGCTCTAAACACATAGGAATAGCAGTAACAAGTGAAGATAAAGTTCTTATAAAAGGAGAAATTGAACTAAGAAATGATGTAAAGAAAAATTTAGATATAAGAAGGCAGTATAGAAGAAGTAGGAGATATAGAAAAACTAGATATAGAAAACCTAGATTCAATAACCGAAAGAGACCAGAAGATTGGCTACCACCTTCAATTCAAAGTAGAATTGATAATACATTTAGATGGATAGACAACTTTATAAATTTACTGCCAAGCCCTAAGTTGTGTATTGAAGTAGGCAAATTCGATGTTCAAAAAATGATGAATCCAGACATAGAAAGTGTAGAATACCAGCAAGGGGAAACTTATGGTTACTATGATGTGAGATATTATGTGTTTGCAAGAGATAGTTATACTTGTCAAGTATGTAAGAAGAAAGGCAAGATTTTGCAAACTCACCACATAGTATATAAGTCTAAAGGTGGTACAGATAGACCAAGTAATTTAATAACAGTTTGCACAGATTGTCATACACATAAAAATCATCAAGAAGGTGGCATATTTTACAAATGGATGATGGAAAAGAAAAAGATGCCAAGTTATAAAGAAACTCCATTAATGAATATTATGAAACGTAGAGTTTTTGAAAAATACCCAGAAGCCAATATAGTCTATGGCAGTTATACAACTATAAGAAGAAAAGAATTAGGCTTAGAAAAAACTCATTATAATGATGCGATAGCTATAACAGGAATAGAAAGTATAAAGTATAATCCAGACAACTACTTCAAAATAAAGCAATTTAGAAAAAAGAAGCGTAGTTTACATGAAGCAATACCAAGAAAAGGTAGAAAAGAACCAAATCGAACTCAAAAAAGAAACAGTAAAAACACTAAATATAGAAATGGCTTTTATCTTAATGATAAAGTGAAGGTATTTGGTAAAGTTGGTTTTATAACAGGCTTTACTAATGGTGGTGCATATATACAAGATATAGAAGGTAATTATATCACTATACCAAATAAATCATACAAACAAGTTAGTTTTAAGTATATAGAGTTTATAAATCATAACAATAATTGGCAATTCATCTCCCACTTGTAGAAGATGGGAGACTTCTTGCCAAGTTTAGTTAAATATCTCTGAGGGGTAGGAGAAGTGAGCTAACTTAAAAACCTTGTATAACCTTGGCGATGTGGACTTACCTACACTATCTACTAGTGTAGTGATTTATAACATTAATGTTATTTGACCCGCCACCTAATAGGTGGGGGTATCCTTGCTGTAAGCTAATAGATGAAATATATTGCAAGAAGGAGAGGTGCCGTGAAAAGAAAAAAACAATTAACTATATTATTTATTATAATCCTAGGAATTATTATAGGAAGCAATATAGCTAACTTAAGCAAAAATGAATCAATAAAGACAATAAGTTATAATGACTTTATAAAAAAAGTTGAAAATAAAGAAGTAGATGAAGTTGTTATTAACTTTTCAGATGACAAATTTATTTTTTCTGATAAAAAAGGCAAATTGTATGAAACAGATAATCCAATGGATGATAATTTTAAAAAATATTTATTAGAAAATGATATTGATGTATCTGTTATAAAAGTTTCGCCTAGTGCATTATTTTTTGAAACATTTTTTGTAATCTTAAGATTTGGTTTTATAGTATTTATATTTATGTATGTTTTAAATAAGTCAGGAATGAAGATATTAGACAAAAAAGAAACTCTGGTAGTTAATGTTCCTAAAATAACTTTTGATAATATAGCAGGGAATACAGAAACAAAACAGGATATGGAGTTCCTTGTAAAATTCCTAAAAAATCCTAAAAAATATCATGAAATGGGAGCAAAACTTCCTAAGGGAGTGGTTTTATATGGCCCACCTGGAACTGGGAAGACTTTAACAGCAAAAGCCATAGCTGGAGAAGCGGGAGTTCCCTTTTTTAGTGTCTCTGGTTCAGACTTTGTTGAAATGTATGTTGGGCTTGGAGCAAAAAGAGTAAGAGAATTATTTGAAGATGCAAGAAAAAATGCACCTTGTATAATTTTTATAGATGAAATTGATGCTATAGGTACTCATAGAGGAGCTCATGGTACAAATTCTGAAAAAGACCAGACCATAAATGCCCTCTTATCTGAACTAGATGGATTTAGTCCGAGAGAATCCATAATAGTTATAGCTGCAACTAATAGAATTGAAGATTTAGACCCTGCTTTAATTAGACCTGGTAGGTTTGATAAACATATTGCAGTAAATCTTCCAGATTATGAAGATAGACTGGAAATCCTTAAAATATATGCAAAAGATAAGAAGTTATCTGAAGATGTGAATTTGGAAGAGTTAGCGAAATTAACAATTGGATTTTCAGGAGCAGGACTTGAAGCTCTTATGAATGAAGCTGCTATTATCGCTGTAAATAAAGAAGCCGATAAAATAAGAAAAGAAGATATAGATGATGCTTACTTTAAAATGGTTGTTAAAGGACATAAGAAAGAAAATAGAAAAAAAGCTGATGAAGAAGAAAGAAAACTTGTTGCTTACCATGAAGCAGGCCATGCTTTATGTGCAAAGCTACTAACAGATAATAGTGTACCTAAAGTAACTATAATTCCTTCAACTTCTGGATATGGAGGAGTAACTTTTAATATCCCAAATAAGATGGGACTATTAACTAAAAAAGAAATATTGAATAATATAAAAGTTTTATATGCTGGAAGGGCTGCTGAATATATACTACGAGAAGATAATAATGAAATAACTACTGGAGCAGCTCAAGATATAAAACAAGCTACAAACTATATCAAAAGATATTTTAGTGAATTTGGTATGAGTGAAAAATTTGGTATGCTAGGAATAAATGATGAAAAATTGATTACAGAAGAAGCCATAAAGTTATCTAAAAAACTTTATGGAGAAACATTAACTTTCCTTACGAAGAATAAAGATAAACTAGAAAAGATAGCAGAAGAACTCATAATTAAAGAAACACTAAGCGAAGAAGATTTAAATAGGATAATAAATAGCCAATGCTAACAAATTGCATTTGGCTATTTTTTGTTATTAGAAACATGAGAAACATCTATTATATATATTAAATCAAATAAAAAGGAGTTTCTATAAAGAAACAATATTTTAAAGGAGGAGTAAGTATGTTTACTATATTTTTGAAAAATAATTACAAAAAAGACTCGCCAGGCGAGTCTTTTATTATGGAATCATTTTGCTATTGTATTTCTTTTCTGCTAATGCATTTATTTCTTTGATTTCAACTATTACTTTTGTTTTATTTTCTAAATCATATAAATCATCAATAGGAAGCACCATAATTAAATCTATATTATATCCACTCTTTTCTTCATTAAAATATGCTAACGAATTGTCTATTTTTATTAAAGATGCGTAAACTTCAGCTTCCTTCTTTATATCTTTTAGTATTTTAGAAAGTCTTAAAGCAACAAATTGTTCAACAAATCCTCTTCTTTTCATTAGTGTAATTAAATCTTTTTCTTCAACACCAAAGTATTCCATTACGAAATTTTCATCAATTGAAAAAGTTTTAGTTACATATATAGCATCTTTTTCTACTATTGTTTCAGTGCTTAACCCTAACAAACCATGCATTTCTAATTCTTCAGCTATTTTTTTTCTAAATACCTCATACTCTTGGAATAATTCTTCAAAAGTTTTTTTATACTGTTCTTTAGTAAGCAAGAAAGAAATAAAGTGGTCAATATCTTCATTTCTATCTTCTATTCTTTTATAAGTTTCTAAGTCAGCATCTCCGTTATTAACCATTTTTTCAATTGCAAGCATTAAAGAATCTATTACTATATCAGGATAATCTTTTATTAGTTCATTTTTGTATTCTATTAACTTTTTACCTATATCATTAATTTTTCTCAATAATATCACCCCCTATCTTCTTAATTTTTTTAATCCTTTAATTATCTTTTTTCGTGTTTCAACAAAGTTGTCAGCATTTACTCCTACAAACATTTTATATATCGAAAAAACAGTATAGATGTTCTTTGCTTCATGCACGACTGATTTCTCTATTTCTTTAACAATTCCCAAATAATCAAAAGATTTTTCAATTACATCTTTTTCATTGGGAGCATGTACTCTTACAATTTTATCGGTTTCTACCTTTTCAGGATTGTAATGCTCAAAGGTGTTAGACGCTTTAAATATTATTTCTATCTCATTATTGGGATTATGAGAAAAACAGATATTGTAATCATACATACCTCTTTTAAAATTTAATAAATTATCAGGTATAGATTTATCAAGCCGATTTTTAGCTCCTGCGATATTAAATTTTGCTAACATATTAGCATCAAGCAAGTTTTCTATAAGCTTGTCTTCTTTTTTAATTAAATCAGCTAGTCGTTTTTCTAATTCTTTCTTTTCTTGATAATAATTTTTTATATTTATAAGAGAGTTTGAAATTGCTCTATCGAAACTTATTTTGGTAATGCTTAAAATATCATTTTTATTTATGGTTATTAGCTTACCAAAATCAGTTACCAGGATTAACTCATGGTTGTTTTTATCTATTACAATACCCCTAAAGGTTTCTAACCCTCTTTCCCTAGTTTCTACATCTATTTGTAGCCTGTTATTAATTTCAACATCTCTAAACTCCAACATATCCCTCCTTTATATTTATTAACTTCATATTATTATAAGTTTTTATATAGAAATGTATAATCCAAATAGACTTCTGTACTTTTAATTTTAAGAGGAGAATCTTTTGATAATTAATATAGGTAAAGACAATTTAGACAAACAAAATCCATATAAGATACTTAGCATATCTGTACCAGATATAGAAAATGAGATAAGAGTAAAGAAAATTGTTGAATACGATGTTAGCAATAAAAATCCCTGCCTGGTAGTATAATAGCAAAAGAATTAAATGGAGAAACATTAATCGGCCAAAAAAACTGCTTATCTAGATTCAACAAGAGGAGTAAAAATTGATATTGTGTTTACAAAGAAGTTCACATCAGGGCTATTTGGTGGAGAGGGATTTATCCTACAACGCTTTTCTGGTAATGGTATGCTCTTTTTGGAAGCTGATGGTTCATTAGTAGAATATGAATTAAAAGATAGAGAATCTATGTTAGTGGACCAAGGCCATTTGTTTTTGTTTGAAAGCTCTGTTAAGTACGAAATAACTACTATGAAAGGAATGAAGTGTATTAGCTATTGCGAAAAAACACAATATGTGATAAACTATAATCAATAAAGCGTAAAATAGTAGACTATAAATAAAATTTAATGCCCTAAAATATAGGGCTAAATTTTTTATTACATCTAAAAGGAGAAGATTTTTTATTCATAATAAAGAACGGGAGGTAAATCTAATGACATATAATTCAAGTTCAATTAGAGTTTTAGAGGGTCTTGAAGCTGTAAGGCTTAGGCCTGGCATGTATATAGGAAGCACTGGGCCAAAAGGGCTTCACCATTTAGTAAACGAAATAGTTGATAATTCAATAGACGAATATTTAGCAGGATATTGTACAAATATAGATGTTATACTTGAAAAAGATGGTTCTATTACTGTAATAGATAATGGGAGAGGTATTCCAATAGATTTACATGAAAAAGGAGTATCAGCTTCTAGAATCATATTTACAGTACTACATGCTGGGGGAAAATTTGATAATAGCTCATATAAAGTTGCTGGTGGACTTCATGGGGTTGGAGCAGCAGTAGTAAATGCTTTATCAAAAAGATTTTCAGCAACTATATACAAAGATGGCTTAATATATAAAGATGAATACAAAGACGGTGGAATTCCTCAAACTGAACTAGTAAATGGCTTATTACCAAGTGTAGGAAATACTAGAAAAATAGGAACAGAAATTAATTTCTTACCTGATGACACCATATTTGAAACAATTGAATTTAAACCAGAAATCATAAAGAAAAGATTAAAAGAATTATCGTATTTAAACAAGGGATTAAGAATTAGCTTTTACAACAAAAGGGATAATGAAGAGAAAATAGAATACTATTCTGAAGAAGGAATAATTGGATTATTAAAAGAAATCAATAGTGATAAAAATACAAAGATAGATGATATATTCTACTTTACAGGGAAAAAGGACAATATAGAAGTAGAAATTGCTATCCAATATATAAATGATTTTTCAGAAAGCATAATATCTTTTTGTAATAACATAAATACAGTTGAGGGAGGAACACATGTAAGCGGATTAAAAACCGCTTTAACTAGAATAATCAATCAATATGCTAGAGAGCTAGGGGTTCTAAAAGATAAAGATGAGAATTTTGAAGGAAGAGATATTAGAAATGGATTAACGGCAATAATATCTATTAGACATCCTAATCCACAATATGAAGGGCAAACAAAAACAAAATTAGGTAATTCTGAAGTTAGGGCTATTGTAGATGAAATCTTTTCTATAGAAGCTCAAAACTTTTTTGATAGGAATATAGAAATTCTAGAAAAAATAATAGATATTGCTTCACAATCAGCAAAATTAAGACAAGCAGAAGAAAAATTAAAAGGTAAGCTTTTAAATAAATCTATGGCTCTAGCAGTAAATGGGAAATTAGCTGCATGTAAAAGAACTACAAAGCCAGAGGATGCAGAATTATTTATAGTAGAAGGAGATTCAGCTGGTGGTAGTGCAAAACAAGGAAGAAATAGAGAATTTCAGGCTATACTTCCCTTGAGAGGGAAAATATTAAATATTGAGAAACAAAATATAGCTAATATCCTTAAAAACACAGAAATAACAACGCTTATATCAACTTTAGGATGTGGATTTGGAGAAGGTTTGGGTGATGATTTTAATATTAGCAAACTTAAATATCACAAAATAATTATAATGACAGATGCTGATGTAGATGGTGCCCATATAAGAACTTTACTTTTAACTTTCTTTTACAGATACATGCCTGAACTAATTTACGAAGGAAAGGTTTATATTGCAATGCCTCCTCTTTACAAAATAACTAATGGAAAAAAAGAAATTTATTTCTATGATGATAAAGAACTAGAAGAATATATGAAAAACAATAAAGGAAATATATCGATACAAAGGTATAAAGGGCTTGGCGAGATGAATCCTGAGCAATTATGGGAAACTACTATGAATCCTAAAACTAGAATCTTAAAACAAGTAACAATCGACGATTTTTTTGAAGCAGATAATATTACATCTATATTAATGGGGAAAAACGCAAGAAAGAGACAAAAATTTATAAAAGCCAAGGCTTATTTGGCTGAAGTGGACATATAAAATCTTGTAATTTTCCATAAAGTTTAAGACTGTGGTTAATTATTTAAACTAAAAAAGAATAGTTACTTTGTATAATGAAAATATTGAAAGTGAAAGGAATTCAATATTTGAAATAAGTATGGAACAATTTCAGACAGATTTCAAAAAAGTATTAAGATAGGAAAAGAACCAAGATTCAGGTAAGTCCTGAGTCATGGTTCTTTTTAAATACACCTTATGTTACGGTTAAACCTAACTATTAGACCTAATAATGTTAGCATTTTTATAATTTAAATACATCATTTAAATACATCCTATGTTACGGTTAAACAAATCTGCAACTTCAATTCAATGAAAAAATAGATGCATTTAAATACATCCCATGTTACGGTTAAACTAAAATACATAAGCATCTATCATACTAGCTTCATCTAATTTAAATACATCCTATGTTACGGTTAAACAAGAAAAAACTAAGGGAAGTGAGGCAGCACTAGCATTTAAATACATCCTATGTTACGGTTAAACCAGAACATGCATTGGCAATATCAGACCAGATGTTTAATTTAAATACATCCTATGTTACGGTTAAACTATGTAAAGGGATTTAATTTTCCATCTTCTGACCCATTTAAATACATCCTATGTTACGGTTAAACTTAAATAAAATCTTAGACCTTGGGCTAAACAAAAAATTTAAATACATCCTATGTTACGGTTAAACGATATTTATTGACTTTGGAAGTGAAGAATATGCTACATTTAAATACATCCTATGTTACGGTTAAACATCGGTTCATAAAGACTTCCGAAAATTTTCTTAGACATTTAAATACATCCTATGTTACGGTTAAACCAATACAAAATAGCTATCCCTTAAACTCTAAATAATCTCCAAATATTATAATAACCTCATCTTTCTATTTTTTTCCCAACGAAATATTGATTATTTCATACTATCTCTAGTATAACACAGAATACGGTATTTTTCAATGTATTACAAGGTTTAATAAGATTTTGGGCTTGGGAAAATTATTTTATGATATAGTTTCCCTTTAAAAATTCCCTATTTATTTTTCCATTTTTCAGTAGTCCTTCCTTATTTAAATAATATATGCCACCAACAGCTTCCTCCCCAATGATTTCCTTTCCATATACACTAAACATAAAATAATTCATCTTTTCCATCATATTTTTTATCTTTATTCTTCTCTCTGCATAGGGTAGCCCCTCTTCATTTTTAGAAAGCTTCATGTACTCTTCCCATAAAATTTTTCCATCAACTTCTTCGTTCCCTACTTTTACTATGCTAGGAATGAAAACCTGAAAAGTTTCACTGTCAATTAAAGTCATTCTTTCTTTTATTTCCTTAGTATTTAGCAGTTTTAAATCAGTGTAAAATAAATCTATATTGTCTTCATTTAATCTATTATTCTTATTATTTATTCTTGAAAAGATTTCATTGTAATAGCTGTAAAAGTCTTTATTTTCTACCATGTTCCAATATTTATCTTCCATTATTGTTTTTCCTAATCTTAAATCATTTCTATAAATCTTCCATTCCATATCTAGATTAAAGAAAAAAGCCACACAATAAGGTTTCTTGCTTGACCTGTTAATTCTTCCCATAAACTGTTCTTCGGCATCTCCTAAAGAAATGTCCTTAAAGCCAATGTCCATATCTATATCTACACCAGCCTCAATGATTTGTGTAGTGATAAGGATTATATTATCAATTTTATTTTCTTTTATTATTTCAATGATTTTTCTTCTTTCATAAACAGGAGTATCTCCATCTAATTCAATTATTAAATAGTCTTTATCTTTAAGTTTTTCTTTTATTTTCTCCTCAAATTCCTGAGCAGTTTTCTTATTTATAAATTCTACTAATACCTTTGAAGAAACAGGTCCTTTGTAATCTTTGTCATTAGCCAATAGCTCATTTCTTTTCTTTATGGATTCATCAATTTTATAGATAAGTATTTCATCTGTAATTTTTATATCCCTAAGTGATTTATCCATAGTAACCCGATTCTTAAACTCAGGAGCTAAAAAATACTTGTTTTTATCTTTTATGAGTCTAGTTATTTTATCGTTATTTATATCTGGATGTTTTATTAATTTGTGCAAATAAGGATTAGTTGCAGACATTATTATAAATTTACTATCCATGACCTCGGAAAATAAAGTCATAAACTCAATAAGCTCTGTCCATATATCGTTTTTATAGCTCTGTATTTCATCTAATACAAAAACAGTATTTATAAGTTGGAAAAAAGCTAAACTTGCTTCTCTTTTCCCACTAAATAAAACATTAAATAAAGATACATGGCTTGTTATTATTCCTTGATAATCCCACATTTGTCTACTTAATAGTGTATCAGAGTAATCAGTATTCCCTAAGTTATCGTTTTTTAATGTTATAGGGGTTATACTATTTATTACTTCAAAATTTAAAGATTTACCCAATGCCTCATCTAAAACAGATTTTGTCTGGTCTGCTAGTGTGTTAAAAGGAAAGACATAAACGAATTTATCTAATTTATTTTCCTCTATAAGAATCGTAGCCAAATTAATAGAAGTGAATGTTTTACCCGCACCTGTGGGCATCTCTAATAAATATATATTTGAGTTAAGTGATTTTAGTAAGTTTTCTTCTGCCTCTATTGACATATCACTCCTAAGTTTATTTATTCCTTCTAAATCAGAATTAATTTTATCCTTTTTATAAGTATCAGTGCTTTTAGCAATTGGATGCTCCTTATAAGTATTTCTTATTTCCTCAATATTTCCTATAAGATTTAAATCTATTTCCTCATTGTAGTTATTGTTAAAAAATTGATTAGTTGATATGAAATCAGAAACTATAATCGATGATTGCAATAGCTTTGTTAATATAAAGAATAAATATCCATTATAGTTTATTTTCTTATCTTTAACAAAGCCTAATATAGCATTTGGGGTGGCACTTATCTCTAATTTATTTTTTAAAAAAAAGCTGTACCCTTCTTTTTGAGTAAATACTTTTATTTTATTTGTAAAATTTTCTTCTTTAGCCCACTCTGAAAAATCCCCTAAATCTCCATGATGGGTTGAAATTACATATGCAAAAGCATATAAACAAATTTGGGAAAACAATCTTTCATATGGATTTTTTATTTCTAGTGTTTTTTTATAAAATCTATTTATATATATTGCAGATGAAAAAGCAGAATGCTCTGAACCCAATCCAGAAGCACTTCCCTTATACAATTTCAAAACTTCCTCATTTCTAAAAACTTCAATCTGAGTTCCTGGATTACTTTTCCCTAAATCGTGAGCAGGAATAGCTTCTGTAAACATTTCTATTATGAATTTTGTAGTATCTTTTGATAAGTAAATAATATTGCCTTTACTGTCTGTTATGTTTATATTTTTAAGTGTTTTTTCTACCTTTTTAAGTACCTTTTTTTGTTCATTTATTTTCCGAAAAACCCTCAAGGATTGTTCGCAATGCCTCTCTAGTGTTTCTTTTCTACTTTTACTTTTGTGTGCCAATAGTATTTCATGATTTACCAAATATTCATTTATGTTGAAATTCAAAAAAGCAACCTCCCTTTCATGCACTATATACTCATTATACTAATTATGCTGACTATAGTCAATGAAAGGGGTTAGACATCGAAAATACACTAAGTATTACAGTTTAATATTTTTTGTTTCTTGTTTAAGAACACAACTTAAATACACTAAATATTATGGTTAAACAATTATTAAAAGAAATACAGATATTTATCATTATCTACATAAATCAGATTCCCTTTTTTTATTTCTATTGTTTTGTTTGTCAAATACATCTTTTCTTCTATATAGTAATTTGCATAAGGCCTATATCTAATAGGATAATACTCTCCAGTTTCAAATAAGTTTTCTTCTAAACTAAAATCATCCACAAATTTAAAGTCTTTTTCTTTTATTAAGCTATCTATTTTATTTATAGCCCCTAAATCAATTGTTTCAAGATTAATTATTTCTATATCCTTTCTAGTAGCTTGATAATGATTTTTACCTAAGTATGGAGAATATTTGCCCCATTCTTTCAAAAGCATTTCTTTTAATTTTTCATACAAATCATCATTAATTTCGCCTTTTTGAATATATATAGTCCATTTAGGATTTACTAAGGCTTGTTCTTTTGTTGTAAAAGTTTCTCCTTTATTTGAAAAACCACTTGTATCAGTTATGTTTTTTATTGTTTTAGGAATAAAGGGGGTATAGGGCAAAATGGAAATTTTAAGCCCCTTTAACTCCTTATAAAATTCAGGATACATATCATCTTCTTCCTTTTGCTCATGCCCTCCTAACCCCAATATCGCTCCAAACATTCCAAGTAAAGCGATTTTGTGAATATGTGAATATGTTAAATTTATTTTATCGTTTATATAAGGTTTTTTAAAAGAAGCTCCAGTTCCCGATAGTTCAAATTTTATGGTTTCCATAATTAATCTAACTCACTTTCATCTAAAATACTTCTTTTTATTAAGTCACATTTTAAATCTTCTAATCCTTGAAACTTACACCCGAATTCATCATAATAAAGCTCTACATTATCTATATCTTCAGCGAACTTATTTAAATATTGGGTCAATCTAGTTACATCAAAAATCCCCAAATTATCTTCTTTCTGATAACTTATAAAAGTGTGAAGTTCAGATACAGCAACTAAAGAACCTTCTTTAAAATTAACAAATAAAGCAAATTCATTCTTACAACCAGCTTTTGCAACAGATTGATACTCTGTAACTGCAGATAAAGAAGCTTTCTTAAATAATTGATAATTTTCTTCTGTATAACCTTCAAACCCATCAACTTTTCCGATATACTTATCATATACATGAGGCATAACAGTAAACCCGAATACGAAATGTGCTTCATTTAATACAGCTCTACTTCCTAAAGTTGTATTTTCTGCATCATCACTTTTTGAATTAACAAATGGGTTTAATAATGAGGTTCTATCAATTTCTGCATCCTCATAAATATTGATGCCATCTGTCGGTTGAACAACTCCTCTAATGCTAACATTGTTTTTAGTTTCAGCAAAAGTTGCTCCAAAGTTATGAACATCTACACAATCTAGAAGATTTTTTGCCACTTTCTCTTTTTGATTTTGTTTGAGTTTTTCATTTGATATTTTTTCAAATTTCTCTTTTGGTTTCATGTACTCCATGTTTTTCCCAAATTCTCTTAAGTAGTAAACCTTATGTCCTCTCGTTTTCCACCACTCTCTGTATGGATACTTTAAAGAAGCATGACTTGCATCAAAACCGAAACTATTGGACCTTGGGTTTCCTTCAAAATCTGCATTTAAATTTGCTTTATGAACTGATACTCCTATAATTCCAGCTACTCTATTATTCTTTTTACTCATTTACAATTCCCTCCTCTTTTTCTTCTTTGTTTTTATCCTTTTTTTCATAAAAAGCATTTGGACCGATTAGTCCAGCATTGAAAAACATTTGCATATCTGAATCCTTTAAATCTTTGGTTGGTTTTGTTGTCAATATACTTTGCATTGCTCTATTTATCCTAGCTTCTGAATATAAAGGCAAGGCATGAGCATATTTTTGATAAGTTTCAATTATTAACTTTTTAAGCCTATCGTCACTTTTCACTTTTAAAAATGGTGACAAAAGGAATCCAGTTTTATTTGCAGTCTTGCTTTGGTTTGCCAAATACTGACATATTTGCCCTGCTAAAAAGTAGTATGTTTCATCATCCTTTATTTCAATTATTCCTTCACTTTTTAATAATTCTTCAGATATATTCAATCTTATTTCTTTTAAAATATCTTGCATATCTTTATATGTCCTCCTTTCCGAAAAGTAACTCATAATACTTACTCCTAAATCCCATTTAGTTTGTAATCTGTAAAAATTAAAGTAATTATTATCACTTTTGCCTTTTTTGTCAGGCTTATACTTTTCTATTTCATCCTCTAATACTCTTTCTATGAATTGACGAATAGGTTTCTCAATAGGAACATCATAGTTATTGTTAAAATAACCTTGAATGGCATTTTTATTGCTAATTAATGGAGTTAAAACTTTACTATTTGGATACACCTTACTGGCTTTTTTGTTGAAAGTCCTTGAGTCGTCATATAAAAAGCTATAAAAGATATTATTTGAAAAATAATTGAGTTTTTTCTTGATTTCTTCTCTGCTCAATTGTATAACAATTGGCTTTTCATCTATATCTTTATAATCTTTAACTTGCAAAGCCTTTATCTTTGAATAACCTCTTCTTTTTTGTCTGCTATCTGTGTGCTCAAAATTTGCCACTTCCTTATCCTTAGAATTAAACTTTGCACTTAAATCTTCAAATTCTTTAACTACATCATTAAAAACAAAAGATAATTTATAGTAAAGCAAAGCATCTTCAAAACTAAGAATATAAGGAACTTCAAAGGATGTTCCAAGCATTTTTAAGAAAGGTTTATCCTCATTTAGTGTACTCCCAGAAAACGCATTCGCTCCGAATATTTCTCCATTTATTTCCTTGTTATAACTATTGTTTATAAAAATCTTATCTCTTAAATATATCAAAGAATAATTCTCATATAATTCCAAATCTTCATCAATGAATATTTCTATTGGGAAACCTTTCTTTGGTTTTATTTCTAAAGCTTCGTATAGTTTTATTACCTCATATGCCAATAGTCGAAATGCTTCCCCTTGATGTTTATAGTCAACACCGTCACCAAAAAATTGTCCCATTGCTTTAAAATGAGAGTCGATAGAAACTTTAAACATTTCATCTTTACTCAAGCTCTTAGCATCAACTCCTTCTTTTGCCAAATCATTAACAGTATCTTTTGCTAATTTTTCAAACTTATCAGGAAGATTTTCTCTTTTTAATATAAGAGATAAAGGATTTACTGAATGAAACTTTTTTTCTTTTGTGTCTATACATTTATTAGCATTATCATAGATGATTTTACTATAGAAATGTCTCTCTAAAAAAAAGTAATAGAGTTCATCTATCTCAGCTTCCTTTTTTTCTTTTATATATAGAGATTCTACAATATTAAAATCCTTGTCAATTTTAACATACAGTCCTTCAGCCAATCTTTGCTTATCTATTACATATTTGTCACCCTCATTTTCTATCTTTTCCCTTAAATAATCTATTAATACTTGCAATCATATACCTCCTTTCTTACCTTGCAATAGTGCAATACCCTAATCCAAGTGCATTTTTTTCTAAAAGTCCAGTTGTAAAGACCATCCCTGCTAATTGTTGAGAAATTTCATCTCCTTTTACTTTAATCTTAAACTTATTAGTAAGAAGAACCCCATCTTTATAAGGCAATACTATTACTTTTCTATTAACCTGTTCGATGTTTTCAATAAAGTTATGTTCTCCATCTATTTCTTCATCAAACCAATAAGCATATTTTTTCTTTGCATTGCCATTTATTCTATCTATTAAAAGCTCTATAGGGTAATCTTCTTTAGTCCAATGGCTACCACTTTTTATTACTGATATTGCAGGTGTTACTGTATATAAGGCTTCAATTTTTCCTGTGTCTTTTGTTTCTAATACAACACTTATAATATTTATTAAGTCATTTTCTGTCTTTTTAAGCAAACTATTTAATTTAAAAGCTAAATTTCTATCGACTGTTTTAATGTTAAATCCGTATAGGTTAAACTTTTTATAACCTTCTTTACTAGCTGGATATAGTCCATCAAAAACATACATTTTAAAAGTATTTAATTTATGTAGCTCTTTTAATTTTTTATCTTCCAATAGTGATTTATTAATAACTTTACTTAGCTCTTCAAACATATTTTTAAAATCCAAGTCTTGTTTAAGCACACATGAGATTTTTAATTTGTAATAAGTCATATTTACAGGCTTTAAGCCCAACCACCTACCTTTCTTTTGGTTCTCCCTTCATCATCTATAAATTATTATGTCATGTTTAATTACTATAGTCAATAACTTTTTAAATTTAAGTTGCTTTCTCTAAAGAAAAATTCAGAAAAGAATTTTACGATAAAAGGAAATATTTAATGATTTTGAAGATATAGTAAAGTATTATGAAATGAAAGAAAAGCCTTATAGAAGTTATGTAATGGAAATCATTGATAGAGCATTAAATACACTTAAAACAGCTCTAGACAGCGAGACTATTGATTTAGAAGGAAATAGAATTAAACTATGTGAGGTCAGGAAATATTTAAATGAAAATTTGAAATAGTTTAAAATAAAAAAGAGAGCATTGCTCTCTTTTTACTTATCAATAAGTTATAATCTTCCTAAAACCAATCTTCCTTTTTGAGAAAAAATAGTTAAATTATTTGTTCCTATTATTTTTCTAAAAGCTTTTTCAAGATTACTTAAAAAAGTATACATCTCTTTTAGATAATCATCAAAACTTATATCATCTTTAATTTCATATCCCATTTTATTAAGCAAAGTTTCAAGACTTTCTCCTTCTTTTGTTAAATAACCAACTATAGAGGCATTTTTATTTTTTTCAAAAAAACTTATATCATATATTTCCTTTATTTTATCCTCCACAAAATCCCTCCTATAATTATACTCTTTTTTGATTTCTAAATAGTGGTTCTCCTAAGATGATTTTCCAATCACTATCAATCTTGTAATCATATTCTTGTCCACATTCAGAACAAACTACATGATTCCAAGAGTCTCCACAATATTCCTTGTTTGTCTCATCATAACTACCATCTTCAGCTATAGGGTAAACAAAAGAGCCCATCACCTCTTCTTCATATTGTAAATTTCCTCCACAGACTGGACATTTCATGAAATTATCCCTCCTTTACATATAGCTAAGCTATTCCTTTATTTATTTACTTAGTATATATTATGCAAACATGATAGTGTAAATAACTATAAAAGATAACTATATAAATATAGACTATAGACAGCAAATATGGTATAATATTTTATGCACATTAAAGTAGGGAAAAACATTTATGGCTAACAGTTGGAAAATAGCAAAAATATTTTAGTATAATTATAGTTTAGACAATAGAGAAGGAGGATTTGTTTTGACAGAAAAAATAATACAAGTAGATTACAAAGAAGAAATGGAAAAATCTTATATAGATTATGCAATGAGCGTAATAACAGGAAGAGCTTTACCAGACATAAGAGATGGATTAAAACCTGTCCATAGAAGAATTCTTTATACTATGAAAGAACTAGGGAATTTCCCTGATAAACCTTATAAAAAATCAGCAAGAATTGTAGGGGATGCACTAGGAAAGTATCATCCTCACGGAGATAGTTCTGTATATGATGCAATGGTAAGACTTGCCCAGGATTTTAATATGCTTATGCCTTTAGTTGAAGGTCATGGTAACTTTGGCTCCATAGATGGAGATAGTGCGGCTGCAATGCGTTATACAGAAGCAAGACTATCTCCAGTTGCTATGGAAATGTTACAAGATTTAGAGAAGGATGTTGTTGATTTTAGACCAAACTTTGACAATACTCTAAAAGAACCAGAAGTGCTTCCCTCAAAATTTCCTAATTTATTAGTAAATGGCTCTTCTGGAATTGCTGTTGGAATGGCAACGAACATACCTCCACATAATCTAACTGAGGTTATTAATGCATCAATTGCCTTAATTGATAGACCTAATATAACAACAAAAGGTCTAATGAGTTTTATAGAAGGTCCAGATTTCCCAACTGGTGGAATTGTTTCAAATAAAGATGATTTATTTAAGATTTATGATACTGGAGAAGGAAATATTAGAATTAGGGCAAAACTTGAAGTAGAAGATGTTAGTTACGGAAGAAAAAATGTAGTAGTTACAGAAATACCTTATACTCTGGCAGGTAATAAATCTAAACTTATTGAAGATATGATAAAGTTGGTAGACAATAAAAAGCTAGATGAAGTAGTAGAAATAAGAGATGAATCGTCTAAAGATGGTATGAGAATAGTGATAGAAGTTAAAAAAGGTGTTGATATTGATAATTTTATAAACAAGCTATATAAATTGACTAAACTAGAAGATGTTTTTTCTGTAAATTTCTTAGCAATAGCAAATGGGAAACCAGAAGTATTTTCTCTTAAAGAGATATTAAAGTATTATTTAGAGTTTTTAAAAGAAATAAATATTAGGAAAATTAAGTATGAATTAAAAGGAGAAAAAGATAGAAAAGAAGTTTTAGAAGGGCTTATTAAAGCAACTGATGTAATAGATTTAATAATTGAAATTATAAAAGGTAGTAAGGATGTAGCTACAGTAAAAAGGTGTTTAGTAAATGGAGAAACTGATGGTATTAAATTTAAAACAAAAAAATCTGAAAAAGAAGCATCAAAACTATTATTTACAGAAAAACAGGCAGATGCAATTCTTTCTATGCAATTACAAAGACTAGTTGGGCTTGAAATTAACAAGCTAAATAAAGAGTATAAAAAAGTTGTGGAAACAATAGATTATCTTGAAATGCTTATTAATAACGAAAATGAACTTAAAAAGTACATTAAAAGCGACTTAAGAAGAATACGAGACAAATACGGTAAAAAAAGAAAAACAAGTATAGAAAATCTTGAAACTAATTACAGTGAAGAAAAAGTAATACAAGAAGAAGATATATATGTGTTAATAGATAGATTTAATTATTTAAAAATAATAGATGAACAAAGTTATGTAAGGACTAATGAGGAAACTTTAAAAGAATATAAAAAGGTAATTAAAATGAAAAACACTGATAAGTTATGTATATTTACTGATGATGGAAATTTCCATCAGATAAAGATAATAGATATTCCAATAAGCAAAGTAAGAGATAAAGGAACTCCTATAGATAACCTATGCAATATAAACAAGAGTCAAATTCTTTTGATACTCCCACTAGAAGAATTAAAGCATAATATTGTTTTTATAACTTCAAAGGGATTGGTAAAACAAGTTGATAATAAAGAATATGTTACTAACAGGAGTACAATTCTTGCTACAAAACTAAATGATGATGATAAATTAATTGGAGTGAAAGCATTAACTGAAGAAGATAAAGAAATTGTATTAAAAACTAAAGGCAATAGACAAATAAGGTTTATATTAGATGAAATTCCTATACAAAAACGCAATGCTAAAGGGGTAATTGGAATTAATTTAAATATAGATGATGTCGTAGAAAAATATGAAATAACACCCGAAACCAATGAAAATAAAATGCGAAGAGGAGCAAAGGGAGCAGTTGTGTAAATTGCCTCTTTTGCCAACTAGCTATAACAAATGTATTCTATATAGGGATATTATATATTAATTATAGTTAAGTAAGAAAATGAGATGTTTTTCATTGAAGTTATGTAAATAACTTTATAAAAACCAAAAAATAAATAAATTTGCTTGTGGATTTTTGCACAAAAAAAAAGAGCCTATAAAAACTTAGGCTCTTGCTAATAATTAATTTATATATTACTATATAGTTCAGCATATTTCTTCACCATATTTTTTTATAATTTCAATTATTTATTCTTATTTTAAAATTTTAAACCCAGTCATAGTAGGTTTAGCCAACTCAATTCCATAAGAATCGTAGAAGTAAATGAAAATTGAAGTATTTTCTGATATTATTTCGTTTTTTACTAATGTATAATAAAGGCTTTTATAAAAAGTATTCACATATCTTTCTTTTTCAATATTAGAAGCCTCAAACCATAAATCGCTAACAGTAACATGATAATAATCTACTGAATTATCTATCGCTTCAAACCCTATAATTAACTCAGATTGTGATTGCAGTAATTTTTCTAAATCTTTCATAAAATTATCATAATCTGGGTTTAGTTCTGTTTTTTCGATATTTTTTGATTGAGCTATATTTTGTTTTGTAGTTTTCGAATCTTGACAAGACTTAAAATTCCTTCATCTAATAATTCTTTAAGTTTTTTTATTTCTTCTGCTTTCGAAAAATTGTTATTTTCCAATTTTAATCCTCCTTGTTTTTTATATAATACATAGTATCCAAATCATTTCAAAGATATAAAAAAAAGAGAGGTATTTTGTTCTGAAACCTCTCCTTCCTTACATTTATTATTTTTTTAAAATTATCTAAATAACTCCAATTTATAAAACCAAGAATTAATTCACTAATTACTGCAACTTAAGCCTATAAAGTTATGA
>ERZ795062.100-NODE-100-length-78238-cov-202.117749_pt1 | contig 78238 bp, 71 predicted proteins | sample MGYA00375146_ERZ795062 | MGnify/ENA primary metagenome ERZ795062 (study PRJEB30191, sample SAMN05720281) | activated sludge metagenome | isolation source: Anaerobic digester | place: USA | collected 2015-07-16 ...
ATCGATATACGTCATATTTTTTGGAGCCCTATCGGCCCTGATGTCTGGCTTAGTGGGGTTCCTCGTATTTGTATTGTTTTGCACACTTAAGCGAGGATGGGGATGGCATAACTTTATTAGAGAGGCCAACATTGGCATAGGGCCAAAGTTTCCAGAGACTCTTAGGGGCTACATGACCCATGTATTGCCCTTCGCGATCCTTTTTATATTCGTGATGGGTTATTATCAATTTTTCAGGGTGGGCTAAGGCCGGGCTTATTTCCGCTATTGATGATATTTGCCGTGTGGGATATTATATAACTATATCATAAATGAAATAATTTTCCATGTGGAGGAATCTAAATGCCTGGCGTTGTCAACATACGAGTCTTGGACCGAGCAGTGGATGTCATGAACTGCCTTGCCGATATCGGACAACCTGTCGGCCTGTCGGATATTGTCGATAGGATCTCCCTGCCTAAGACCACCGTCTTCCGGATCTTGAACACCTTGGAAGGACATTCCTTGGTGGTTCGCTACAACGGCCAATACGCAATCGGGCCTGCCGTGCTCTTTTGGGCGAGCGCGTATAAGGCGCAAAATGTGCTGCTTGAGATGGCTAAGCCTTATTTAGTGGAACTTTGGGACTTCACGAGGGAGACGGTGCATCTTATATCCTTCGACGGAGAAGAGGCTTACTACATAGAAAAATTGGATACGCCTCATCCTGTCAGAATGCATTCTCGCATAGGGGCTCACTTAATCCTTTATAGCACCGCAGCAGGCAAGGCAATTTTGTCCGCCTTGACCAAGGAAGAGATTGACGAATATTTGAATAAAGTAGCTCTCGTTCCTAGAACTCCCAATACCATTGTCGACAAGGAAAGGTTGCTCGAGGAGTTGTCTAAGATCCGGCAAGAAGGCTTTGCCAAGGACCTGCAGGAAAATGAAGAGGGGATTTGTTGCGTTGGTGCAGCCGTATTACAAAACGGGCGCCCAGTGGGAGCCATAAGCGTTTCCGCCCCGGCTTACAGATTCACCGCGGAAAAGATGCTTGAAGCCGGAAGGAAGGTCCAGGAAGTGGCGGCAAAGGTTTCGGAGGCGTTGAGCTCGATCCCAAGCATTCGTTAAAAGGTGGATGACAATGTCAGTATTTCAAATCACTGTAAATGATAATGTCGCAGTTGCATTGAAAGTGTTGAACATTGATGACGTCGTCGAGATCGACGGGCAAAGCCTGCTTATCAAAGATGAGATACCCCCTGCTCATAAGGTGGCCATCAAGCTCATAAGGCAGGGCGAAGACGTCGTCAAGTACGGATTTTCCATTGGAAGGGCGACGCAGGAGATCCAGCCGGGGAAACATGTTCATACCCATAACCTTAAGACCAACCTGGAAGGCGTAGAAGAATATGTCTATGAACCAAAACAATATTTAGATTGTCCCGACTCTTTTGTTACGCCACATTTTAAAGCTTTCATTCGTAAAAACGGTTACATAGGAATAAGAAACGAGATATGGATAGTGCCAACGGTCGGTTGCATAAATGAAGTAGGTCATCTCATCCTGAACGAAGCCAAACGCCGTCTTAAAGGGAGCCCCTATACAAGCTTGCTCGATGGCTTTAATGTAATGGCTCATCCCTTTGGTTGTTCGCAGCTGGGTGGAGATTTAGAAAAAACGCAAAAGATACTTTCATCCATTGTTAAGCATCCAAATGCAGGCGGAGTTTTGGTATTAGGATTGGGATGTGAGAACAATACCCTAGAATCCTTTTCTGAACACCTAAATGATATTGACGAGGAGCGAGTTCGTTTCCTTATAGCACAGGAAGTAGACGATGAAGTTAATGCTGGCGCTGCGATCATTTGTGAGCTTGTCGAGAAGGCGTATTCAGACAAGCGTGAAGATGTACCACTTTCGTCTTTAGTTGTAGGATTAAAATGTGGTGGCTCTGACGGATTTTCGGGCATAACCGCCAACCCTTTGCTTGGAGCGTTTTCTGATCTCCTCATCTGCTCAGGCGGTAGCTCTGTCCTTACGGAAGTTCCGGAGATGTTTGGCGCTGAAAGGCTTTTGATGGAAAGGGCGGAAAGCGAGGAGGTCTTTCAAAAGATCGTCAAGCTGATCAACGGATTTAAAGAATATTTCATCTCCCATGGGCAGCCTGTTTACGAAAACCCATCTCCCGGCAATAAAGCAGGAGGCATAACGACCTTGGAAGAAAAATCCTTGGGTTGCGTCCAAAAGGGCGGCAGAGCGCCTGTCGTGGACGTACTATTTTATGGTGATCGCGTTAAAAAGAAGGGATTAAACCTGCTTGAAAGTCCTGGAAATGACCTTGTATCTTCAACGGCTCTTGGCGCTGCAGGATGTCATATGATCCTTTTTTCGACAGGCAGAGGTACGCCTTTCGGTACATTTGTGCCTACCGTCAAGGTATCCACCAACAGCGATCTATACCGCAGAAAAGAAAGATGGATAGACTTTAACGCGGGATCACTTTTGGAAGGGGTTGCGATGGAGGAACTTTTGCGCGATTTTCTTCGTAAGGTGATAGATATTGCAAGTGGAGAGAGGACAAAAAGCGAAGAAAATGGCTTCAAGCAAATAGCCATTTGGAAGGATGGAGTAACGTTATAGTTGGGGAGAAAATGGAAGGCGGGAGATGCAATGTTCTCCCGCCTCTAGTTTTAATCAATATCGAGGATCGTACTTATTGCCCCTTTAGTTAAAAGGTTGTGTAGATATGTGGCGATTTTCTCAGCAGCCGAGGGCATTTCCAGCAAATGTTGAGCTTCTAGTTTTGGATGGGACAAAGCTTCTTTTGTGAGAGAGAGGCACTGATCTAAAGTTAACGATCCATCATATTTGCCCCATGTATTCTTCATATGCTCCAGTATCTCACGATCGTCCCTGATGGGATACTCCTCGCCGTTGTCGCGCCTGCCGAAAAAGGCCTTTCCGTCCGCCCTGGTTATTTTATAAAAGCGCAAATACCCAGCAATTGACAAGAGAAGGCGGTTGGGTAATTTTTTGCGCATGGAGTAAAAATCGATGATGCTTGGTAGAATTCTAACGGTTAGCTTGCTAGTAGAGTTTAGGGTAATGTCGATCAAGGCATGCTTTATGAAGGGATTTTTAAACCTTTCTAGCACTTCGTGTGTGAATTCCATGATCTCCGATCTATCGCCGGGTATCGTGGGTACAACCTCTTCGAAAAGCAGGTCTTTCAAATATTTGCCTATAATGGGATGTTCTACCATTTCCTTTACGTAGTTTAATCCGGCAAGATAGGCTAAAGTAACGGTGGATGTGTGTCCCCCATTTAAGATTCGGACTTTCCTCGTTCTGTAGGGAGCAATATCGTCGGTGAAGACGACGTTTAACCCTACCCTATCTAAGGGAAGAATTTCCTTTAGATAACTTGGCCCTTCTATGACCCAAAGGTGAAATAATTCGGATACCACAAGGTTTTTGTCCTCATACCCTAGTCGTTTTTCGAGGTCCTCTATCTCATCCTTTGGATAACCCGTTACAATCCTGTCTACCAGCGAACAGCAGAAAATGCATTCAGTGCTGACCCAGTCGATAAACTCTCTTTCTAATCCGAAGATGTGACACAAGTTCAATACGCATTGTTTTAGGATGTCGCCATTGCGGTCTATAAGCTCGCAGGGGATAAAAATAAGTTTAGCCTTATCTTTGCCTAACGCCTTATATCGTTCATAAAGTAACTTTGTTACCTTGGCGGGGAATGAACAGGGCGGATTATCGTCAAAGCGATCATCGGGCGATATGCTTATGCCAGCTTCGGTGGTATTTGATACCACAATGCCGATATTGGGATCCTTAATTACATGAAGGACTTTGTCCCATTCGTCATTTGATTTGAGGACCTTGTCGATAGTTCCTACTATCCTTATCTCCTCTTTTGGTTGTCCCTTATATATGCCGCGGGCTATGTGTGTAAAAAGGCCATTTGCCTCATTTAACAGATCCGCCCTGCCTTCAGATGTGGATTGAATTACGACAACACGGCCGTTGAATAGGCCTTTGTTGTTTGCAATTTGTAGAAGCGAATCGACAAATGCCCTTAAGAAATTGCCTGTGCCGAATTGTAAGACCTTTACTGGCAAATTAAGAGTTTTTTCATCGGGTAAAATTATTTCATCAGAATGTATGCTTTTTAATAGGTTACGTGTAAGCTTATGCATCTTTATCCTCCGTATGTTTACGCGAATCATCATAAAACCAATTATAACATTAGCAAATATATGGTTTTATATGATTTCTCAATTTTCCTGCCCAATTAATCGTTAAATTTCAAAAGAACTTTTAAGTGATCTCCAGGATTATTAACTAACTCTAAAAATGCCTGCACACAATCTTCAAAGTTGTAAATATCAGTAACAATTTTCTCTGTGTCCACGAGTCCATCTTTTGCTAACTTTATGAGTTGTCTAAAATCATTAGGCAGGCTATTTCTCGATCCATAAATATTTAATTCCTTTTTTACTAAAACGGACTGATTAAAAGTTACCTCTTTTGTACCATTTCCTATGAGTACTATTTTTCCGCTAAAGGCAACTGAGTTAATAGCACTCAAAAAACTCTTGGGAGCACCCACTGCTTCTACAACTACGTCCATGCCATTTCCTTCAGTGATTTCGTATATTGCTTTATCCAGATCAACTTGCGTTAAATTGAGTGTATTATTAGCCCCAAGTGCACGAGCTACCTCTAATCTAGATTGCAACATATCAGCTATATATACATCAGCACCTTTTAATTTGGCTGAAAGCATTGCAAAGATGCCGATAGCTCCTGCTCCAAATACCAGAACTTTTTCTTTCTCTTTTACGTTAGCGCGATTTACAGCATGAAATCCTATGCAAAAAGGCTCAATTTGAGCCAATATTTTTGCGTCTAACCCTTCGCCTGAATAAATACGATGAATTGGCATCGTAATATACTGAGCAAAAGAGCCATTGCGTTGTACCCCCATTGTTTCGTTATTGACACAACAATTAATATTTCCTTTCCTGCAAGGATAGCAGTGACCACAATTGAAATATGGATTTGCTGTAACTAACATTCCTTCCCTTAACCCTAAGTCATTATTTTCAATTGAAACAATCTCAGCTGAAAACTCATGACCCGGTATTCTTGGATAAGTCGCAAAAGGTTGTTCTCCTTTATATACAGCAACATCTGACCCACAAATTCCACAATATTTCACTTTTAACAAGGCTTCGCCTTTTTTTGGTGTAGGGATTGGTTCTTCTAGTATTTGAATATTGCCTGGTGATTTAATATAAACAACTTTCATCATATTTTCCATTTCTAGTTCATGCCTCCTGGGTAAGTAATGTACTTACACTAAATTTAGTATACAAGATTCACAATACCAGTAGATAGAATTGGTATATATGTTAATAAACATAGACAAATCGCTAATAAAATATAGAATGGCACTGCTTCTTTAATAAAGTTGCCAATGGGGCATTTGGTAATACCACATGTAACAAACATCAGCGTTCCCATAGGGGGACTTAGGGCGCCAATAGCCATGTTAAAAATAAAAACCATTGCGAAGTGAATTTCATCTATTCCGTAGGCAGAAGCCATCGGTGCAAGTAGGGGTACTAATACTATCATTGCAGCATTTCCTTCTATAAACATCCCAACAATAAGCAAAAAGATGTTTACGATGGCCAGGAAAAGGTATTTATTGCTTACATGAGTTATAACAATTTCTGTTACTATTTGAGGGATACGTTCTCTGGTTAAAATCCATGCAAAAGCTGAAGCGGCTCCAATTATAAGCATAATCGAAGTCGTGTTAATAAGAGTTTCTTTTAAGCCAATTGCAAATTCTCGCAAGCTCATTTCTCTATATAAAATTCCTAAAAGTAAGGCGTACACTATAGCGACTGCGCCTGCTTCCGTAGGAGTAAAAATTCCTAGGCGAATACCGCCAATTATAACAACTGGCAACATCAAAGGCAGTAAAGCGACTTTAATAGATCGCAAAATCTCTTTACCTGGAAGCCTTTTGTCACGTATAGGCATATAGTGACGCCGTTTTGACATGATCGAGACCAATATCATTAATGCGATGGTAAGGAGAATGCCAGGGCCCAAACCAGCAACAAAAAGTTTGCCGATAGATACATTAGCTATGGAACCATAAATGATCATTGCTATTCCTGGTGGTATTAATGGAGTTATCATTGCAGAGGTGGCAGTTACAACAGAAGAAAATTCATTGGAGTATCCCCTTTTTACCATTTCGGGAACTAACATTTTAGCTTCCATTGCTGCATCTGCAAGATTTGACCCAGATAATCCCCCCATGAGGGCAGACAGCAAGACATTTACTTGTGCGAGTGCGCCTGTCCAATGACCAGTTAAAGCCTCCGCAAATTGCAGAACTCGCTTTGTGACACCAGAGTAGTTCATAAAGACCCCAGCAGCCACAAAAAATGGTATAGCTAATAAAGGAATGCTTTCTATCCCAGAAATTACACGTTGTACTATAATTTGCTGTGGAATGCCTGGTGAACTGACAAAGTAAAATAGCGATCCCGCAAGCAATGACACAAAAACTGGTACTTTTAAAAAAAGTAATAACAACATGATACCTGTAGACCAAAACACCATATCATTAATTCCCATTTTTCTATCTTCCCCTTAAAAATTTTAGATCAAATATTTGTTATTAGTTGCTGTTTTTAGCTAGACTTTTGCTAGCTTTATTCTCTAACTTTATATTTCTAGCATTTCGGCACAACACTATAATATTAGAAACAAAAAAATAGCCATAATTGACTAACATGAGTACGCATCCTAATGGAAATATAGCATAAATTAGTGCATAAGGAATGTTTAATATATTGGTTTGTCTATTTATTGATGACATTTGATATGCCAGGCGAAATCCTGCCCGTGCAAAATAACATAAAACACCTATTACAATTATTCCAATTAATATCTCAGCCAGCATCCTAAATGGTCGAGGAAGCCTATCTACTATAAACTCGATGGCAACGTGACTGCCTGTTCTAAAGGCTGCTCCACTGCTTAAAAAAACAATCCACACAAAAGAGAGCAATTGCACTTCTTCTAGCCATATAAAAGGTTGATTTATTACATATCTCATTATCACGCCAATAAATGTTACTGATACTAGCAAAATAAACATACAACTTGCCAGTAAAAGATCAAGATTCAAAATTAATTTTAAAAATATGCTCAATAATATCACCTTCTATACTTATTACTTACATGGGTGTATGTAACTATATCTAATAGCAACATTATCATTCTAATTTCACTCTACTTACTCTTTTGAAAAGAGTAAGTAGAGTGAAACCTGTATTAATTTATCAAGTAATTATAATCAAAAACTTGGACGCCATAATGCAATAAATAATATTTTATACATCTATTTCATTGCTTTTTTAACAGTTTCATATAACCCCTTAGACCATTTACTAGTAAATTCGGGTAAAGAGTAAAATGGGAGTGAAGCTTTAGCGAATTCAGCACGGTTTACATTAATTATTTTGACTCCCTCGGCTGCAAATTTTTTTAAAGTTTCATCTACTGCTTTTTGTTGCAAGTTGTTGTTATAAAGTCCAGCCTCTTCGCAGGTTTCCGTTAGCCATCTTTGCTGTGTGGGGGTTAATGAATTATATAATGCGGTTCCTGTTACTAGTGTTGTAAAATTTCTAACATGTGCTGTTAACGAAAGGTTCTTGGCTACCTCATGAAATTTCCCACCATATAATACGGGCAAAGGATTCTCAACGCCATCGATTACTCCCTGTTGTAAGGCTGTATATACTTCTCCTAGTGGCATTGGAGTAGGTGCTGCACCTAGCACCTCAAACCCTTTTATTTGTATGATGTTATTAGGCACACGAATTTTCATACCCTTTAAGTCAGAGACAGAATGAACAGCTTTTTTTGTCAATAAATGGCGATCACCATATATCCAGTTGGATGCAATAATTTTTAGGCCTTGTTTTTCTAATAAAGCGCACTGACTGTGATACCAGTCACTCTTAGTTAACTTCCAAACCTCATCCCAAGATTCGAACAGAAAAGGACCGAAAAGAATCCCAAAGTCAGGCACACCTCTATCTGCATAAAAAGCCCCATCCGCTAGTGTAACCACTGCCATCCCAGCCAGCATTTGATCTATAAGATCATTTTTTGAACCCAACTGGCTTGACGGAAAAACTTCTAGCTTCATAGTTCCACCGCTTTTTTCGTCCAAGAGCCTGGCCCATTCCCTAATGGCCAAGTCAAAAGGTTCACCTGGGTTGTTTTCGTAACCGACTTGGATTACAACTGGTTTTTGTGATGCTAACACATCGCTTTGGCAAGCTAATGTCCCCAAAACAAATCCTATTGCAAAGATAAAAATTATTTTGAACAAATACCTTCTCATTGCTCTTCCCTCCTAATATTATATTGCAATACAATTAAAGCTAACCAAAATATCTTATCTTTGCACCCTTCCGCTAACGTCTCCGCCCATGAGGCTGAATACTTCTTCCTTGGTAACCCTGTTGAAATCGCCAGGTATGGTATGCTTCAGGGCTGAAGCTGCCACCGCAAATTCCAGGGCATCCTTAGGTTCCTTGAAATGTCTTAGTCCGTATATGAGCCCAGCGCCAAAGGAGTCACCGCCTCCAACTCTATCTACGATGTCCGTGATTTGGTATTTGCGGCTCACCAGGAAGGAATTTTTCGTCGCAAGGATCGCAGACCAGTTGTTATGGTCAGCACTTACGCTTTCGCGCAACGTCGTAGCCATGTAGCTGAGTTGGGGGTATAGCTCGAAGACCGTATTTATTATCCCCTTGTAGGCCTCGGGATCCAGAGCACCTTTTGTGACATCGATATGGGCATCGAGCCCAAGGGCCAGTTGACAGTCCTCCTCGTTAGCTATCATGACGTCAAGGTACTTAGACAACTCCCTCATGACTTCGGGTGCCTGTTTGCCCCATTTCCATAGTTTTTTCCTGTAGTTTAGATCGCATGAAACCGTTATGCCCATTTCCTTTGCCTTTTTTACGGCATCCAATGTGGCTTGGGCTGCGCCTTCTGAGACGGCTGGAGTAATGCCCGTAACGTGAAACCAGTCGGTATCTTTGAATATAACATCCCAATTCAGGTCTTCGCTCTTGATTTCGGAAAATGCGGAATGGGCGCGATCGTAGATGACTTGCGACGGTCTAAAGCAGGATCCCTTTTGTGCGTAATATATGCCTATCCTTTCGCCCTTGAATATTATGTGAGACGTGTCGACACCGAAGGAGCGCAAATTCATGACGGCGGCCCGTCCAATGGGGTTATTCGGCAATGCCGTTACAAAGCTCGTACATTCGCCGTAGTTAGCTAAGGATACTGCAACGTTTGCCTCTGCTCCGCCAAAGGTAGCTTCTAAAACGGGACTTTGCAGCAAAACTTCATGATCTGGAGGTGATAGGCGAAGCATTATCTCGCCGAAGGTGACTATTTTTTTCATGATATGTGCTGCCCTCCTTAAGATTTATTTTTTTTCTTTCTGATCTCGGCTATTTTTTCAACAACTTCCTTTGCCACTCGCTTTACGGCTTCATAATCGCCTTCGACCCCAAAAGGCTTGGTAATGCCTGATCCCATGCCAACCGCAAAAGCACCAGCGCTAAACCATTTTTCTAAATTGTCGATGCTTACGCCGCCGGTCGGCATAATTTTGGCGTTGGGGATTGGTCCCAATACAGCCTTTATAAAATCTGGCCCCAGCACTTCTCCCGGGAACAGTTTTACGACGTCTACCCCAAGCTCCATGGCTCTTAACATTTCCGTGACGCTTCCCACGCCGGGCATGCAGGGCACAGAATAGCGGTTGCAAAGCTTTATGAGATCTTCATTGAGGTTAGGAGCCACGATGTACTCGGCTCCAGCTAGTATGCAGGCGCGAGCTGTTTCGGGATCCAGGACAGTACCTGCACCCAATATTAACCCCTTCGTGCCATATTCTTTGGCGAGGTCCCGCATGATATCGATGGCGTTTGGGACTGTCATTGTTATCTCTATTGCAGGGATACCTGCTTCAAATATGGCGTTGGCTAGTTTCAAGCCCTCTTCGCCATTCCTTGCACGCACAATGGCCACTATGCCCTTCTCATGAATTTTTTCCAAAATAGTATATTTCTTGATGAACAATTTAAATACCTCCTTAATTTTTTACGATATTTCATACTATGGTACATAAAACCTTATCATGAAACAACATCATGATAAATAAATTTACTATATATGTCAAGCTAAATAGGGTATTAGATAAATGATCCTAGATAGAGGTTTTGTGGAGCCATTGAGCGATGAGGCATAGGAGCTGAGATGTCGCAAAGTGCTTTGGGGAGGTTGGTTGACGAAATCATCGCCATTTATTTTGCTTTTATTGTGTTTCTTGAGTTAATATAAACAATAATGTTAGTTATCATTAGGTTTCGAGTGCAGGGGGTGCGTGCTTTGCTTTGGAAGATCGGGATCATAGGATTTGGAAACGTGGGCCAAGGTTTGGCTCATATATTGAATCGCAAGAAAGAGATCCTTAAACGACGATACGACTTCGAATTCATCGTAAGTTTCATAGCCGATCCCGTTCGAGGTTCGCTATACAATGAAGAGGGGTTAGACTTAGATGCCATCTTGAAAGAAATGGCCCAAAAGGGGTCATTGAAGAATAGACCCGAGTTTACAGACAAGGGCACCTTGGAATTGATAGAGTTGGCAAAAGCGGATATTGTTGCCGAGGCGACAATCACCAATCTTGAAACGGGAGAACCAGGATTATCTCATATACGAAAGGCGTTATCCGTCGGGTCCCACGTCGTGACGTCAAACAAGGGCCCAATAGCGTTGGCAGTAGATGAGTTGGAGCAGATTGCCAAAAACAATAACGTTTACCTAAGGTACGAAGCCGTGGTGCTTTCCGGGACGCCTTGCATAAATATGGTCATGGAATGCATGAGTGGATGCGATGTAAAATCGGTTGCAGGGATAGTAAACGGTACGACAAATTTCATCCTGAGCAAGATGGAAGAGGGATACGATTATCCCGAAGCCCTGGTGGAGGCGCAAAAGCTTGGATATGCTGAAGCCGATCCTACTTCCGATGTGGAGGGGTGGGATTCTGCCGTAAAAGCAGCCATAATGGCCAATCTCTTTTTTGGAGCCAAGATTAAGATCACGGATGTCTCAAGACAGGGCATAACCAAGATCACGAGGGAAGACGTATTGAAAGCGAAAAATGAGGGCAAGAGAATTAAGTTGATTGCAGAAGTGAAAAGACAAGGCAACGATGTCATAGCCAGCGTTTCTCCGCACCTTATTCCCATGACGCATCCGTTGGGCAACGTAATGGGGCCTACAAATGCCTTGACGATAGCCACTGACCATTTGGGGGAAGTGACGATAATCGGTCCCGGAGCGGGAAGGATCGAGACGGGGCAAGCCCTTTTATCCGATATGCTGGCAATACACAGGTTTAAAAATGCGTAGTACTTAAATACGTTATCATATAACGGCAGGCAATCCATTAAGTATTTTTACCAGGTAGGGTATACCGCATAATGCCGAGGCCTCCCGAGACACAGTTGCTATCATATAAGCGGACAATTAAAGATCGATCAAACGGAGGTGTTGGATCGTGAAGAGATTTTGGATTCCCGTGATGGGGGCTTTGCTTCTGGTATTGGTTGGAAGCTCGGCTTTCGCTTTCTATGGTTCTGGGCCAAGGCATATGTGGGGTGCCGGTTGGGGAGGACCGATGATGTGGGATGGCTGGTGCGCCGGGCCGGGTTACATGTTTGGAGGTCCCGGTTGGTATGAGGATGGTAATGTGGGTCCTAAAGGTGAATTTAGGAAGTTTCCATCGAGGGTAGAAGTTCCGGCGGAGATTGCTCAGAAGATGCGCGACCTTGAGCGTGCTCAACTGGAGCTAAGGATGCTCTTCTTGGAAGACAAGGTCGACCAAAAGAAAGCCAAGGAGCTCCACGAGAAGATGATTTCCCTTAGGACGGACATTTCAAGGTGGCAATTTGAACAGCGGCTAAAACAAATAGATGAATGGCAGAAGAAATCGACTTCAAGCGGTAGCAAAGCTCAATAGAGGATTATAATTAAGGTACTTGGATAATTTCCGAATCTAGGTTACTATATTGTCAGAGGTTACCTTAGGAGGCGTTTGAATGAAGGAGGCGTTACTGACGTTTAAAAAAGCTTTTAACGCATCCAAGAGGAGCGGATGCAAGGGCGTTGGTAGCGCCTTAGGAAATACAAAGGTAGATGTGTGTGCATGGAGAGGGCAGACGATTGCCCTCTCCAATTTTTTATCATGAAGGAGGGGTTAAAGGTGGAGAATTTAACGCTCAAGGAAAAAATGGACGTAAATGAGGTCAAAATATCGGGGTATTTGCATTTCCTCAGCGGCGAATCAATCAAAGAAAATCGGTGTGGCAGGTATTTTCAATGTTCCATCAGAAGGGATTTCATTGATATTAACGGCGAGCCTAGACATGACTACCTTCTTCTTCGCACTTATGATCCGAGGATAGAAGAAATTTTATGCTCTCTTGAGGATGGTGCTCCAATTTATGTTGAGGGGGAGGCACGATCTTCCCTTGGAAGCGGCAAGATGTACATATTAATAAAAAACGTAGAGCCTCTTTCTTAAGGTTTTCTCAAGGAAGGCAAGCTTGAAAGAAATCCGAGCTTGCCTTAAAATCTGATGAATAGTTAGGCATATCTAATAATGTTAAACTATCCTATAAACTTTAAATACTAATTGGAGGTATCTTTCGATGATATCGACAACATCGACCGAAGAAAAAAAGAGGAGCTTCCGCATAACTGGCATGACCTGCGCCACATGCGCGATGATAGTCGAAAGGGCGCTGATGAAGGTCGACGGTGTCAAATTTGCCGCCGTCAACCTTGCTACTGAGACGGCGTTCGTGATCCTTGAAAAAGATGTACCTCAGGTAATTTTAGAGGAAGCCGTCAAGAAAGCAGGTTACGGCGTTTCCTACGAATCTCGGGAGGACTTTGAAGTTCGCCGCTTTTTAGCCTTTAAACGAAGCGTAATCTTGGCTTGGTCGCTGACAGCGCCATTGATGATGCTCATGTTTTTGCACATGGCCGGCCACCACATGCCATGGTTTTCCTTCATTGAGGTGTTGGCTTCGGCTTTGGTGGTATTCGTTGCCGGGCGGAGAACCATCAAGGGAGCATGGATCGCCTTGACTCATTTTCATGCCAACATGGACGTGCTTGTATTTTTGGGATCCGTCATGTCTTTTCTAACTGCATTGCTAGCTATGGCAGGGCTGTTTGAAGTCTCCTTCGGAAGCGTAGGTGCAATGATCATGTCCATTCATCTTACGGGACGTTACATAGAATCGCGCCTGAGGGACAGGGCGACTAAGGAAATAAAGTCATTGCTCAAGCTTAAGGCACAGGAAGCACTGTTGTTGACCGACGATGGAAGCGAAATTACAGTTCCGATTGAGGCGGTTAAAGAGGGGTCTTTCGTATTGGTGAAACCCGGCGAACGCGTACCTGTGGATGGGGAGATTGTAGACGGCATCTCTTCGGTCGATGAGTCAATGATAACCGGGGAACCCGTCCCCGCATTAAAAGGGCCTGGCGACAGGCTAATTTCGGGATCGCTTAACCTTTCGGGCTTGCTTAAGGTACGAGTTGATCGGGTAGGAGAGGACACTTTTTTGTCGCAGATGATATCGCTGATTCAGGAGGCACAGGGTTCTAAAGTCCCGATTCAAGCCTTTGCGGACAGGGTCACAAATGTGTTTGTACCGGTAGTGGTGATGCTTGCCGTCATATCCAGCGTATTATGGGCATTTAATATGGATAAATGGGCTGGCTTTTTGGATATGGCACGTCAAATTTTGCCCTGGGTTACCAAGGTAGATGATCCTTTATCCTTTGGTGTATTCGTATTCGTTACGACGATCGTAATTGCCTGCCCTTGCGCTCTGGGACTTGCCACTCCTATGGCATTGGTAACGGGCACCAGCAAGGCCATGCGTCATGGCCTTGTAATACGCAATGGTGAGGCCATACAGACGACTAAAGACATCGGCATAGTCATGTTCGATAAGACGGGCACTCTCACGTTGGGGTCCCCGAAGGTGGTAGACCATAACCTAGCGGATGAAGCTGCCAACATCGCAGGAGCTTTGGAGTCCTTGTCCAACCATCCTCTGGGCAAGGCCATTTCGGAACTTAAAAAGTTCGACGTAAAAATTGAGGAATTCGAAGAGATAGTTGGCGAGGGCGTAAAAGGCAAGGTTGATGGTCGTGTTTACGAAGTGGGCAGGCCCGCAGATGCAAGCGTCTATGAGGCTTTGCTCGAAAAGGGCTATATTGTCGTCGAGGTTAAAAGGGATGGCTTTATAGTGGGATATATAGCTATTTTCGATCCCATTAGGGAGGATTCCTTCGAGGCGGTAAAATGTCTAAAGGACATGGGCATCGAAGTGGTCCTGGTGACGGGGGATAATGAGATCACCGCCAAAACGGTAGCAAAGGCGTTGGGTATAGATGAGGTCCATTGGGGCGTTCGCCCCGAAGATAAGATGAGCATCGTAAGAGATTATCAGGCAACCGGCAAGAAGGTCATGATGACAGGAGATGGCATGAACGACGCTGCAGCTTTGAAGGCTGCAGATGTCGGCGTGGCCATGGGAAGCGGGACCGACCTTGCCATCGATAGTGCCGACGTAGTGATATTGCAGGGCGGTGCAGCCAAAGTCGTGAGCCTTATCGAGATCTCTAAGGAGACGTTTAGGGTTATCAGGCAAAACCTTAAATGGGCCTTTGGATATAATGTAGTGGCTATACCTTTAGCCATGTCGGGCTTGCTTCATCCGATAATTGCCGAAGGAGCTATGGCTTTAAGTTCCATATCCGTGATAATTAATTCCCTGAGGATTAAGTAGCATCGAAGGAAAGGGGCATAGCAATGAGCGAGAAAAGAAGCGTTACGGTACCGGAAAGAAATGAGATAGAAGAAAAGTACAAGTGGAGATTGGAAGATTTATATCCCAATAATGATGCATGGGACGAGGAGGCGCGTTGTCTAGAAAGTGCTATCGAAAATTTAAAGGAGATGGGTACAGCCTTGACGTCTTCTGCGCAATCCCTTTTGAGAGGATTGCAAACGAGGGATGAAATAGCTGAAAGGCTTGGTAGGCTTTATGCCTATGCTTCCTTTAAAAGCCATGAAGACGCACGGAATCTCGAGGCCCAGGCCATGGTGCAGCGGGCATCGACTGTGTACCTTCATTTTGCGGAGGCAGTCTCGTCATTTGTGCCCAGCATATTGGAGTTGGGCAAAGAGGGAATAGACGAGTTTATGAAGGAAGAAAGCGGACTCGAGCTTTACAGGGTCGAGATTGAGAGGATAATGCGGTTAAAGGAACACATCCTGTCATACGAAGGTGAAAAGCTTCTTGCAATGTCGGTGGACGTTGGCGAAGTCCCGGAAAAGGTATTTTCATTGCTCACTAATGCCGATATGAAGTTTCCTAAGATCAAGGATGAAAAGGGCGAAGAAGTGGAGCTGTCCGAGGAAAGATATTCTTACTTTTTGCACAGCAACGACAGGCGCGTTCGTCGCGACGCCTTTAAAGGCCTTTTTTCAAGTTACGGGAATGTTAAAAACACATTATCGGCCACTTACCTGGGCAGTTTGAAGAAGGACGTATTTTACTCCAAGGCCAGGAAATACGAAAATACTCTCCAGGCTTCTTTGTATCCTCAAAACATCCCTATAGTAGTCTACGAAAAAGCAATAGAAACGATAAACCAGTGGCTTGATCCCTTGCGCAGATATGTGACATTTAAGAGGAAGGCCTTAAACTTAGATGAGATGCACTTTTACGACCTCTACGTGCAGCTTTTGCCGGAACCGAAGGCCCACTTTAGCTATGATGATGCCAAAAGCATCATCATCGAGGGACTTGCCCCCTTGGGTGAAGAATACAGCCGGGTGCTTCTTGAGGCATTCGAGAACAGGTGGATAGACGTCTACGAAAATAAAGGCAAGAGGAGCGGGGCTTATTCGTGGGGGGTTTATGGTGTGCACCCTTACGTGCTTTTGAACTTCAACGGCACCTTAAGAGATGTATTTACCCTAGGTCACGAGATGGGGCATGCCATGCATTCGCATTTTACCTTTAAAAGCCAGCCTTACGTATATTCCGGGGTCAGCATATTTACGGCGGAGGTAGCTTCGACGACCAACGAGATATTGCTTCTTGAACATCTCATAAAAAGGGCAGCGGATAAGGCCGAAAAGGCCTACCTCGTAAACTATGGCTTGGAACAGGTGCGCACGACCGTGTATCGACAGCTGCTGTTTGCCGAATTTGAGCTTGAAGTGCATAAACGCATCGAGAGAGGTCATCCTCTTACAAGCGAGGATTTTAGCGCTATATGGAAGAGTTTGTATGAAAAACATTACGGCGATACGCTGTTTATTGATGAGGAATTGCCGCTTGAATGGGCCAGGATACCACACTTTTACACCGCTTACTACGTCTATCAGTATGCTACGGGCTATTCGGCTGCCAGAGCAATAGCTACTGCCATATTGTCAGAGGGAAAATCTGCCGTGGACAGGTACTTGCGGTTTCTTTCTTTGGGGGATTCCATGGACCCCGTGGATGCCCTAAAAGTTGCAGGGGTGGACATGACGTCGCCTAGGCCGCTGGAGTTGACGTGCAAAAAGTTCGAGGAAGATCTGGATGTTTTAATGGGCCTTATAGGCTAATAATTTTATTAAAAAGAGGAGCGTTGAATCATGGCACAATTTGCGTTGAATGTCCCGGACATGTCCTGTCAGCATTGCGTTAAACGCATTTCTGGGGCGCTGGAAGAGCTTGGCATTTCCAAATTTAGGGTGGACCTTGACAACAAAGAGGTACTCGTAGAAACGGACGACATCGAAAGCGTCATAAGAGCCTTAGATGAGGTGGGCTATAAGGCTACGCTAAAACGCTAACCGCTTTTTGTATGTTTGTCTGCCACGCAGGAAGCGGCGAATGCCTCTGGCTTAATATGGGCTATATAGCCGCTTCCTTTCACCATGCCCACAACCATGTTGAGAATTTCCCTCGTAAGTCCCTTTTCTCCCACGTCGAGATGGATCTCTAGAAGCTGTCTGTAGTGCTCAAAAAGCACCACGTCCTGCGAAAGAAGATGCAAGACTTCGCTTGCCAAAGTTAAGCTCATGGAAGTCTCTGTTAAAATGCGCTCCTTGACGGAGTAAGGCCTTTGTTCGTAGGTTTTTCGATAAAAGTAAATGCCACCTCGACCAATTCGGTGAACAACGATGGCGGAGACAAAGAGCGTTCCTTCCGATAAAGGCTGAGAGTCTGTCCCTACAATTATGCGATACGATCCCTCCTTTGACATAAAGGTGCAAATGCGCTGTATTACCTGCTCTATTTTGAGGGGGCCATAAGTAGGGCTGATGAACAATCTTACCCATCTCCTTTGATTTGTTTCTCTCGGCCATTAATTATACCTTAAACGCACCTCAATGAGTTGGATGACATCAACCAAGGACAACGATCTTACAAAATATGCAGACGGCCCTTTTTATGTTAATCTAATAGTGCTCGGAGGTGAACGAACATGACGACGTTGAATTTAAAAACTGGTAGGGAGGAGATTTCGTGGGAGTGCCCTATCCAATTGCTTAAAACCGCAACTTTAGCAGGAGAAATGAGAGCAGTTAGCGCTAGCGATGCACTGAATTGTCCCACAGGTTCTTTAGACCTTAAAGAGCTTGCGGAAGATGCTGATAATGTTGCTATATTAGTGCCGGATATAACTAGATCATGGCAGGATATACCTGTCATGTGTACTGCCATTCGAAAAGATCTTGAAGAGATAGGGATAGATAAGGTGACATGGGTCATCGCTACCGGCCAGCACAGGAAGATGTCCGTAGCGGAAGAAGAGACAGTCTTAGGCAAGAGCAGAAGGCCAAACGATAATGTCTTTTGCCACGTATCTAGGGAAAATATCGTTGATACGGGAAAAATCACAAGTCGAGGTACCCCCGTAAAGGTAGAAAGACATGTCTTTGAGGCGGACCTTGTAGTCCTGTTGGGGGGCATTTGCTATCATGATTTGGCAGGCTTTGCGGGCGGCAGAAAAATTATAATTCCAGGCGTAAGCGCAAAGGAGTCCGTACAAGCCAATCATAAGTTGGGATTGGTTGAAAAAAGGTTTCACGAGAAGGTTAAAGCAGGCGAGTTGGAAGAAAATCCCGTAGCGTTGGATATGGAGGAGTATGCCAGGATTTTTTTGGCTGACAAAAAATCATTTCTTTTAAACGTTGTAACGGATGCAATGGGAAGGCCCTATTCATACGTGGCAGGAGATGCGTTTAAAGCATGGGAAAGGGGCGTCAGGGAGGCGGAAGCTCTTCAAACGATATGGATCGACGAGTTTGCAGATGTCGCTATCGTGTCCTGCGGAGGGTATCCCTACGACCTGGATCTCTATCAGGCGACCAAGGCTTTGACTGCGGTTTACGATGGCTTAAGACAAAGTGGGGGAATAGTTCTTGTAGCCGGCCTAGAAGAAGGAATGGGAACGCCCGTATTTGACCGCTTCATGCGTCTTGCCATGGATAACTTCGATGCAGCCATAGATGAACTCGAGGAGGATTTCACGATACCTGCTTATATAGCCACAAAGACCATTTACGAACTTAAAAACAGAAAATGTGCCTTAGTTACCCAAAACAAAGACGTTGCATTTCCGGGGCTCATTACGAACGACGTAAAAGAGGCTTTAAGGCATGTTGCGGGAACGAATTTTGAGAGAAAGGCTTTATTTGTTCCAACGGGGAACGCGGTCCATGTAAAAATAAAGGAGGTGTGAGATTGTGCTATTGATAGTCATCACTTATATGGCCTTGATGTTGTTGGTTGGTTGGTGGGCTGGCAAGTTTTACGTAAAAGGAATGACAGATTTCTTGCTGGCCGGCAGGAGGCTTGGTGTTATTTTATGCTCGGCCACACTTGCGGCTACTCATTTTGGTGGCGGTGCGGTGATGGGCGGTGGAGAGTATGGTTTTAAGTATGGCCTGTCAGGTGCGTGGTACGGCGTTTCTTGCGGCATAGGCTTGATCATCCTTGGTTTAGTGACTGCAAGGAGATTTCGAGATCTTGCCTTCTATACTGTCCCCGATTATTTAGAGAGACGCTATGGCGGAAAGACGATTCGTGTCTTGGGATCGCTTCTTTCATTAGTCGCTTTAGTTGGCATATTGGCTGCCCAAGTCCTATCGGCAAGAGGGGCCTTGGGCATTTTGGGAATAACCGGAAACACAGGTGCTGTTGTGGCGACTCTTGTCTTTATAATTTACACGACTTCCGGCGGACTTTGGGCCGTGACTTTAACTGATTTAATACAGATGACTTGGGCAGCTGTGGGCGTGATACTCGCTTCAAACATGGTTCTTGGCCATACTGGAGGATATGAGGGGTTAAAAGCGCTTCTTCAGGCGAAGGCAGTTGGGCCGGAATACATGAGCTTCTGGGGCATGGGGACGGCAGGCATTATGTGGTTACTCCTGCCGACAGTAATGTACACTTTAATTGGGCAGGATTTTTATCAAAGGTTGTTTGCTGCTAAGGATGGTAAAACGGCCAAGGTTTCGTCTTTGGTTGGCGGCATCGTTCTGGTGGTAGTAAGCTTCTTCCCAGCCCTTATGGGCATGGGCGCGAGGGCCCTGGCGAATTTAGAGGATCCCTCTATGGCAGTTCCATGGGTCCTTCAAAATTTGATGGGTCCTCTTCTTGGAGGGTTAATTTTAGCAGCTATCTTGGCGGCAATAATGTCTACGGCCGATTCGCTCCTGTCTGCGGCGACGTCTCATATAGTTAAGGATTTTTGGATAGAAATATTTCATCTTAGTGAAGTGGACCATGAGAAAGAGCTTCTCAGGGTATCGCGCATATTTACCTTTGTCATTGGTGTTTTGGCGCTTATCATTGCGCTTATAGTTCCGGGCATCATTGATGCCTTGATATACTCCTATACGATGTATACTGCTGGTGTATTCGTCCCCGTCATCGGGGGATTCTTGTGGAAGGGGGCTACACGCACAGGGGCTTTTGCATCTCTTATAATTGGATCGATAGTGGCTTTGTGGGGAATTCTTAGCGGAGTTTCGCTTTTTGGAGCTCCCGTCGAGATATTCGCGGCACTTATATCCCTCGTGATATTTGTGGTGGTTTCCTTGATCACAAAAAAGTAAGTTTTCCTATTGTCTTCAAAATTGTTATATAGCAAAGGGCCTCTAATAAGGAGGCCCTTTGCTATTAATTTAATCTAGCATAGGCTAGTTAACATGACATGATGATGTGTATAATATAAAAAAGCCATATGTCAGTTGATATTGATCATTCCGTACAATGAACCAATCTTTTACAATATGGATAATTATTCTTGACATTGATAGATCGTTCTTATATCATGATTAAAAATAGTATTGATTGCATTAGCCAAAATTAACTTTGCCTTGTTTAAAATCCTGTAATTTATAGACCAGATTCATTCATATGGGAGCGTGCCAATAGTGTTAAAAAGCCAGGAGATTAGAAAGAAAGCTCCAGAAATGGATCCGTTGAGGGTTGGTATGGGCTGGAAGTTGGAGGACCTATCTAAGCCGCAAATATTGGTGGAGAGCACCTATGGTGATAGTCATCCTGGAAGCGTTCATTTAAACCGCCTCGTAGAAATAGCATGTCAAAATATAGATGCTAATGGTGGGAAGCCTGCCAAGTATTTCGTCACAGATATATGCGATGGTCAAGCACAAGGGCACGATGGGATGAATTACTCCTTGGCTTCAAGAGAATATATTGCTAATATGATCGAAGTTCATGCTAATGCCACCCCATACGACGGTGGGATTTTTATAGCAAGTTGCGATAAGGCAATGCCAGCACACCTTAAAGCTGTGGCAAGATTAGATATTCCTTCGATAGTAATTTGTGGTGGCGTGATGAAGGCAGGTCCTAATATGCTTACTCTAGAAGAAATAGGTAAATATAGCGCTATGTACGAGAGAAGAGAGTTGTCTGAAGAGGAATTTAATTACTACAAATGTAACGCATGTCCGAGCTGTGGTGCCTGTTCTTTCATGGGGACGGCTTCGACGATGCAAATTATGGCAGAGGCATTGGGAATTGCGTTACCCGGGACAGCCCTTATGCCGGCCACATCTGACGATCTCCTGAACGCAGCTTCTGAAGCTGGACGTCGCATCGTTGATTTGGTATATAAGGGATTAAAACCCTCCAGCATAATGACTTTGAAGTCTTTTGAAAATGCTATCATGGTGCACGCTGCCATTGCGGGTTCTACGAACGCTTTGCTTCATCTTCCCGCTATTGCCCATGAACTTGGAATAGACATTTCTCCAGATCTCTTTGACAAAATACACAGGAATATTCCTTATATTACAAATATAAGGCCAAGTGGTTTTTATCCCGCTGAGTACTTTTGGTATGCAGGTGGTGTTCCTGCCGTTATGGAGGAAATAAAAGATTTTTTAAATTTAGACGTTCTTACAGTTACAGGGCTTCCCCTTGGGGAAAATCTTGAAAATCTTAAAAGATCTGGTTTTTACGAGAGGTGCGATGAGTACCTTAAAAATACGGGTATCTCAAGGACGGATATTATAAAAAAGAGCTTCAATCCAATTCGAAGCCAAGGCGCTATTGCCGTTTTAAGAGGTAACATTGCTCCCGAAGGAGCCGTAGTGAAGCATTCAGCCATAGACGAGAAGATGTTGACAGCGGTATTGGTCGCGCGAGTGTTTGATTGTGAAGAAGAAGCTTTGAAGGCAGTGCTAGACGGAAACATCAAACCTGGCAATGTTGTTGTCATAAGGTATGAAGGTCCAAAGGGAAGCGGCATGCCTGAGATGTTTTATACAACGGAAGCGATAGCTTCGGATGAAAAATTGGTCTCTACCACTGCGCTAATCACCGACGGAAGGTTTTCCGGCGCCACTAGAGGACCTGCTATAGGACACGTTTCTCCGGAGGCAAGCGAAGGAGGCCCGATTGCCCTAATTGAAGATGGTGATTTGATCAAAATCGACATTCCCAATAGAAGATTGGATTTGATTGGAATAAAGGGTAAGGCTTTGGCTAAAGATGAAGTCGAAAAGGCACTGGCCGAACGTAAAGAACGATGGAAGAAACCTAAGTCCAGGTATACCAAAGGTGCGCTTGCGATATATACGAAACTTGCTGTATCTCCTATGAAAGGGGCATACATGGAGTAATCACTTAAGACAAATATAAGCGAGGGAGTTGCGATATGGATGCCTCTCATGTTGTGGGGTTGGACATAGGTACTTCAAGTGTAAAGGCATCAGTGTGGGATGCTGCGAAAGAGCAGATTGTTTTGCAGCTTAGCGAGGACTATCCAGCTTCCTTCGACCATCAAGGTCAGGTTCGCCAGGACCCAGAGGCAATCTACGAGGCTGTTGTTGGTATATTAAAAAATATTGTTGCAACATTAGAAAAACAGGCAAGCGGATTTAAATCCTTCATAGTCGTTCTGGATACTGCCTTGCACTCCCTGTTGTTTCTTAATAAGGAAATGAATCCAATCAGCGACATAATACCCTGGATGGATACAAGGGCCGATGCGATAGCCGTTGACATATTGAGGTCTAAATACTGTTCGGAGATTCATAAACGCACTGGATGCCCAGTTGATTCCGTTTATCCCCTATATAAAATTATATGGTTTGCCAAGAACGATGCCCCCCTAATGAATGCGGTTGGGAAAATTGCAGCCACAAAGGACTACCTGCTTTACAGATTGACGGGAGAGCATGTCATCGATTATTCAGTAGCATCGGGAAGCGGTTGTCTTGAGACTTCAAAGAGAACTTGGGCAGACGACTTACTCTTAGAACTGGCAGGGGTGAGCTCTGCGAAGTTTCCCACCGTTGTCTCCCCTAGCCAAGTCCTAAAACCGGAAAATAATATTAAAGAAATTTTTAAAAGCTACAATTCAGAGATCGCCTTTCTAGTGGGAATATCTGACGCAGCGGCATCGAGCATTGGAACTACATGTTATGATTTTGATGCCTTTACAATTTCTATGGGTACAAGCGCTGCGATTCGGAGGATGTGCAAATCTCCCTTTAATGATTCCAATGTTCCCAATGAAGGCATATGGTGCTATATCGTCGATGAAGAAAACTATATCATTGGAATGGCCATGAGGAGCGGCGGTTGTGTTATAGATTGGTGGTTAAAGAACTTCTTACAATCTAATGATTACGATGAAATCACAAACGCATTGCGATCGATGCTAATTCACGATCAGGAGATGTCAACCGCAAGCATGTTGCCCATCTTTATACCTACCGTTTATGGCGAAAGAGTGCCTCGCTGGATACCCGATAGGGCTGGGGTATTCATTGGATTCAAAGGCGCTACAACGATATATGACGCAACTAAATCGGTAATACAAGGTATTGCCTTTAACCTCAAGAGAGTTTTCGAGTCGGTTAAAAATTATTTCAATAGCCATGACAATGGGTCGTTAGGCGTCGTTGCAACAGGAGGTATGTGTCAAATAGAAAATTGGCTAGGCTTTTTGGCAAGCGTACTTAATTGTTCTATGACCGTTCGAGAGAGTAAATATGATGCCTCCGTGGGGTTGATAATGTTTTATCTGAAGGACAGGGCATCTACTGTCTTTAAAGCGATGTCTGCGAATAGTTGTATAGTTTCCCCGGATAGGAAAATAAGCTTGCATTGCAATTCCGCATATTCTAAGTGGTTAAATGAAATGATATCAATAGAAAAAAATATTAGTGCAAATTACGGCCTTAATTACTATCTATGAAAATAGAGTAACTCAGGAGGCGTTATTGTATTGAGAAAAGTGCTAATTAGTACCCGGACATTTGGAAAATACTCTGATGATCCTATAAATTTACTTAAAGAAAATGATTTTGAAATTATAAACGTAGATGAGAAAAATATTATTGATCATTTAGGAAATGCTGATGCCTTAATAGTTGGAACAACACCTATAACTGCAGAAATGCTAAGAAAATCAAAGCTTAAGATAATAGCTAAACATGGAGTTGGGGTAGATAACATAGACCTTAAGGTTGCGACCGAATTGGGGATACCAGTTACGATAACCCTTGGGGCAAACACTCCATCAGTGGCAGAGTTAGCTTTAGCGTTTATTCTTGCGCTTTCAAGAAACATCGTTGCAGCACACTGCGAGGTGTTTCAAAAACAATCCTGGCCTAATGTTGTGGGCTTGGAAATCGGCGGTAAGATATTAGGTTTATTGGGCTTTGGAAATATTGCCAGGCTATTAAGCGAGAAGGCTCAGTGTTTGGGGATGAAGGTCATGGCTCATGACCCCTTCATAAAAAGAGATGATATTGTAAAGGCAGGGGTAACGCCGGCTGACTTTGACGAGGTCTTTAAAGAGGCCGACTTTATCTCAGTGCATGTGCCATTAACTTCGAAGACGAGGAACTTAATAGGAGAACGAGAGCTTAGGAGCATGAAGAGGACTTCTTTCCTCATTAATACAGCCAGGGGTCATATCGTGAATGAAGAAGCGCTGGCTAAAGCCTTAAAGGAGAATTGGATTGCGGGGGCAGCATTGGACGTCTTTGCCGAAGAACCGCTGAATCCACAATCTCCTCTTTTGGAATGTCAAAATATAATTGTTACTCCCCATATTGGAGCACATACTAAAGAAGCTATCTATAGGATGAACATGATGGCAGCTCAGGCCGTTGTTGATTTCTTTAAAGGGAACATTTCCGCCAGTATTGTCATCAATCGAGAGGTCATGTCGAGGGCTGTAAATACAAGGGGGATAAGTCATGAAAGTTAAATATTATGATTTTGCGGAAGCCATGATTCCAGATGAAAGAATTAAGGCAATACTTGAACCGCCCCATGGCCAGCAGATAAATAGAGAAACATTTGAGAGGGATTTGCATCGTTTGCTTGAGGAAAAGCTAGCATCGAAATTATCAGGTGTAAAAAACTTATTGATTTTAGTTGATGATATCACCAGGCAAACCCCTACTTCCTGGATCTTGCCTATAGTTTTGGATCATGTCGCTCGTTTTGGAATCCCTAGAGAGAAAGTTGATATATTGGTCGCAACGGGTACACATCGCCCCATGAGCTTGAAGGAACAGATAGAGAAGTATGGTGAATCTATCGTCAATACGGTAAACATTAAATTTCACGATTACAAGAATGATGTAGTAAATATAGGCAACACTCGAAGCGGCATCCCGGTAATGGTTAACAAGCTAGTCTTGGAGCATGATTTCATCATGGGCGTGGGAAGTGTTATACCTCACAGGGTAGCCGGTTTTAGTGGTGGTGGTAAGATTGTTCAGCCTGGTATATCAGGAGAAAAAACTACAGGCTTGACGCATTGGTTAAGTGCTAAATACGAAGGGCGGGAGATTTTGGGAAAGGCTGACAATCCCGTACGCAAGGAAATAGAGGAAATAGCGGAATTTGCAGGTCTAGATTTTATCATTAATGTTGTTCCGGATAGCCACGGGAATCCCGTTAAGGTCTTCGCTGGCGAGCCCAAGCCCACCTTTTATGAGGCTGCCCAGTTTTCCAGAGAATACTTTTCTGTTAAGTCGACAAAATCGAAGATAGTAATAACCGATTCTTTCCCTGCTGACTTAGAGCTATGGCAGGCTGCTAAGGGTGTATACTCTGGAGATCTCGTACTGGACGAAGGGGGAGCGTTGATATTGGTTACACCTTGTCCCGAGGGAGTTGGCGTAGAGTTTGGTAATTTAGTTCAAAGATACGGTTACAAAGGATACGAAGACGTTAAAGAGCTGGTAGAGAGCGGGGAACTTGATAATCTCATAGTTGCTGCACATTTGGTTCATGTAGGACGTGTTATAAAGGACAAAGGTGTGGGGATTATTTTAAGTCCTGGCATAGAAGCTGAGGTTGCAAAGAAAATAGGATTTATTCCAGCTAACAATCTTAAAGAAGCTTTAGATATCGCGGAATCCCTTGTGGGTGAAGATGACATCATTCTGTGCAAATGCGGGGGGGAACTTTTGCCGATAGTGGATTGATAGTATGCGCCAAATACTCCTTCCCCAGATAGGATATTGTAGATTTAACCAAGTAACGTATTGAGATTCGTTTGGTAGGTGATGGAATATGGAGGCTTTAATCGGAACATTTCAAGTGGGCATGAGCATTCTCTTTCAGCCTTTAAATTTTGTTATTATGGTGCTAGGTATCTTGTGGGGCATTATCTTTGGCGCTATACCTGGTCTTACAGCTACAATGGGTGTTGCTTTAGCAATTCCCATAACTTATAGCTTGAGGCCTGAGACGGCATTGATATTGCTTTCCAGTATATTCGTAGGTGCCATATCGGGCGGTTTTGTCTCTGCGGGCTTGATTAATATGCCAGGAACACCTTCATCCATCGCCACTACATTCGATGCATATCCCATGTCAAAGAGGGGAGAAACCGCACGAGCCTTTGCATTAAGCCTGGCATCCAGCTTTTTAGGGGGAATAGTGGCTGTTTTTCTCATGATCATAGCAACATATGGCTTGGTACAAATTGCGCTTAAATTTGGGCCATTTGAATATTTTGCTTTAGGTTTACTGGCCTTTGCCGGGTGCATGGGAATGATGGAAGGTGGCCTCATTAAAAATGCCGTTGGGATAATTATCGGGTTACTGTTGGCATCAATTGGTGCTGACATGTTGACAGGCGTTGGTAGACTGACGTTTGGGATACCGGATTTGATAGCTGGTATCGACATCTTGCCATTGCTTGTTGGAATGTTTGGCATTTCTGAGGTTCTTGTAGCGATAGAACAAAGAACTCAGAATGTGGTGCCCTTGGAAGCCAGGAAGACCAAGATGGGCATCAAGGTTTTTATGGAGGCAATCAAAACTATCCTGTTTGAGCAGCCGATCAATTTCATTCGTTCTATGTTAATAGGTTTTATAATAGGTGTCTTTCCTGCAGTTGGCGGCGCAACATCGTGCGTTGTATCCTACGGATTTGCCAAATCGTCCTCAAAACATCCCGAGAAATTCGGTACTGGAATCCCAGACGGCATTATTGCCTCTGAAGTGGCAAATAATGCCACTGTCCCGGGAGCCTTGGTGCCTTTGTTGTCTTTGGGGATCCCAGGGGATGCGACTACTGCAATGATGATAGGTGGATTTATGATCCACGGTTTATTTCCTGGGCCACTGTTGTTTAGGGATACCCCGGAATTGGTGTACACGATATTTGCGGCTCAGTTTGTAGGAACGATAGTGATGGTGATCATGGGCATTTTATTGATGGGCTTTTTCATAAAGGTCCTTAGTATAAAATCTTACTATTTGTTCCCTATTATCACGATTTGCATGGTTATAGGTGCCTATGGATTGTATAGTAGGGTTTTAGATATATGGCTGATGTTGGTCTCTGGAGTGATGGGATATCTTTTCAGGAAAATAAATCTACCCATTGTTCCCATTATCACTGCTTTTGTGTTGGGGCCCATTATAGAAAGGGGCTTACGTCAAGGGCTTGCCTATTCAGGGGGCAGTATGATGCCGTTGTTTACTAGGCCTATTTGCGTCATCCTCCTTATCGGTGCGGTATTCTTGTTCTTGTTGGGTATGTACGTGAACACAAGAGTTGCTGCCAAGTTGCAACCTGGCAAAGCTCAAGAGCAATAATAATCAAGTATTAGGGGGGGTAATGATGTTTAAGAAGTGCATTTTGGTTGTTCTTTTGTTGTCAATTGTTGTTGGCTATATGGCTGTAGCTCCAAAGGCTGAAGCAAAAGGTGCCTATCCGGAACAAGCCGTTACAGTCATCGTTCCTTATTCAGCTGGAGGAGCTAGCGACGTCGCAGCGAGGTTGATAGCTGAGTTTTGGAAAAAGTACACGGGTCAAGAAATGGCCATCGTGAACGTTGTTGGAGCAGAAGGTGCCGTAGGAGCAAGGCAAGTGAAGGGGGCCAGACCTGACGGCTATACCGTTTTATGGTACCACCAGGCAATTTTGGGCAATCTTTACTTGGGGGTAGCGGATCTTAAATGGACCGATTTTGTCCCTGCATGTGTCGTGACGAAGACATCAAGGGTTACGGCTACCAGACCCGATATGCCATGGAAAAACCTGAAGGATGCCATTGAAGATGCTAAGGCTCATCCCAATAAATACGTTTATGGTACGGGTGCTGGCGGAATCGCTTATCTTGAATATGCCGCCGTGGAAGCTGCGGCACCAAAGGCCTTTCGCGTAGTTCCTAATGAAGGTGGAGATGCTCAAAGAATAGTAGCTTTACTCGGGAAACATGTCGACTTGATACCTGTTGGGTTGGTTTCGCTGGTATCCTATATTAAGACGAACGAGATCAAGGTATTGGCCGTTCATGACAATGAAAGGGATAAGTTCATTCCTAACGTTCCTTGTTCTGCCGAGCTTGGCTATCCCGACCTGGTATTTCCTATGACCAATACGTTTTTCTTCCCACCCAAAACTCCTGAATCTGTTGTATCTAGCTTTAATGCGATAATGAAAAAGATTATAGATGACCCTGAGTTCAAGCAAAAGCTTGCAGATATGGTTTATGCCGTTCCATTTTTCAAAACAGGCGACGAATTGGTTAAGTTCTGGCAAGGGCAAGAAGTTACCTATAAGAAGTTAGCTGAATATGTTGTGAATAAGAAGTAACACAGTTTGCCATCAGTAGGGAATAAAGTTATTCCCTACTGATGGCAAACGCTAGCCTCTTTGCTTCAAAATTAATGCTCGGATCTTAGCGTATTTGGGGGTTGTTGTGCATGCATGAGCGGAAGTTGGATTTAATTGCCTCGATCTGCTTCATAGTTGTCGGAATAATATTTCGAGTAGAGGCTGGGAAAATTCGCGCACTGAGTTTTGGATCTCTGGGAGGCGATTTCTTTCCCAAGGTCATATCTGATTTGCTGATAATTTTGTCGGTTCTGTGGTTTATAACTGCTCTTAAATCGTTTATTAAACCTAAGGGCGGTGCCAAAGTTAGCACTAATGTCGAAGCAAAAAAAGGAAATTCGAGGAAGCAGGCTACCGCGATACTGGTATATTTGTTGTTATTTTGTTTGCTAATATATCTCATTGATATTATAGGTTTTGTATTGTTTTCCCTATTATTGTCTTTGTTAACCTATGCGTTTTTAAAAACCGATTTGACCAAAAAGGATTTTGTATTTGGTATATTGTATTCGATTGTTATAACCGCAATTATGTGGTTTATATTTGTTGAAGCATTGGGATTGGTTATGCCAAGATCTCAGTTTTTCTGATTTCCGTATAGGATCTCTTTAAGACGCACCCAGTCTCCTTTTCAAGCGCTCTAGGCGCTTTGAGAGATCAGGCAGTCTATTTTGCCATGTCAGAGCAAGGGGACGATATTGGAGAAAATCCATCATAGCCTTGTCGGCCCACGATAGGGCTGCCTTTGCGTCCTTCAGTTTATGTTCGTATATCTTTGAGATCTCCACGGCTACGTCTATCTTTCTATAACCCATGCCGTAGAGCTTCGTGAGTAACGATAGTGCCTCATGATAATTGTTCCGTCTTTTATTTTCCATTGCTAATTTCCAAAGGGCCTCCGTAGCCGGAGGCTCCAGCTGTGCTGCTTTTGCCCAAAGTAATTTTGCCTGGTCTAGATTATGGCGGTACCAGGCATCTCCAGCGCAATTTACCTCATAGGGGTCATGGCTTTGCCCGGAAAGGACAAAGGCAACCTTGTAAAATAAATTACACAAGGAGAGTATATCCATCTCGTTGTGGTAAAAGACACCGTTAAGCATGGCAGCATCGCCCGTCTTGAGGAATGTCATGTAGAGATCCGGTATAAAGCGACCTGGAATATCGTCGCTTTCTCGTTCGATATTTAAGATTTGCCTTTCGACGTTGGAGAGGGAACAGGAACCTATGCGTCTCTTCCAAAGCCTTCTTACAAGATAAAGCAGATCCAGATGTTTTGTCTCTTCAAAGGGTTTCATCCTAGATAGCAAAAGCCTGGTGTTGATCAACGGGAGGTCAAAGTTTTTCCCGTTGTATGTAACGAAGGCCGGTTTATTGGGAATTATGTCCAGCAACCTCGAGAGCCAAGCCTGCTCATATTTTGGTGAGCACAGGAACAGTTGACGTACAATGAAACTGTCCTCTTGGTAAATTCCTATGCCTGCCAAAAAGGCATAAGTCCCTGTTCCTCCGGATAACCCCGTGGTCTCAAGATCAAAAAAGACCAAAGGTTCTCCGCCTCCCCATGAAGATAGCGTTTCTATGCATCTTTTCCGTTCGCATTCGTCAACTATGCTAGTAGTATCGTGTATTGCCTCGCAAAGATATACCCCTTCATCTAGGAAGCGACCGGGAGGAAGATTTAATGCTTCTTTCGGTTCATCCCTTTTATTGACCTTTAACCTGGCAAATATTTCTTCAAGGTTAAATGGCTTACTCGCGTTCATTTGACATCAGCCTGCGATCTTAAGATATTTAGTAAGGTTTTCGTTGGGGCTTTCGCCCTGATCGTTGCACCCAATGCACCCGTACAAGCAGGGCAGCCGTTCTCACAAGGGCAGCTTTCTATGGCCTCAAGGGCAGCATTTATCAGTTTTTGCCTTAGCATGAATGCTCCTTCGGCAAGCCCAACGCCACCGGGGACGTTATCTGCTATGTAAATGACCGGTTTCTCGAACATCGGGTCGCGCACCATGTGATGGACGCTAATATCGCCTCGGTCACACATTAGAAAAAGCGGCGCGATCGCCCTAAATAGATGGGATACCCCAAGTAAACCAGAGCTTAAATTTTCCTCTCCTAATGCCTCGCTGTATTGTTTTTCCAACTTGAGCCAGCAGGCCGTGGTGTGCATCTCCTCTTCGTCCATATGGATTTGGCCGTATCCCACATTCTCATGCGTCATGAGCTTGATCTTTTTATACACCGTTGGACGAAAGCTTAGCAATACCTCGCCCAATCCCCATTGGTCCTCTTCCTTGAAGACATCCAAGACTTGCAATCGGACTGCCAAATCTGCATCAGTATAGTAATCTACAGAGACTTGCTTTACATAACAGCGCAAACCCTTGGTGTCCAGCTCGATGACCTGATACGGCTTGCCGTCATGAAAGTATATGGCCTCGGGGTGTATTAACATGGGAGCACTAGGCCTATCGACCTCCCCGATGACTTTGGGCTTGTGGTTTTCAGTCACGTCTATCACTGTGTAATTTTCGTTCGTGGCGCTTCGTAGCGATATGCCTTGCGCGGGGAATGAATCCGACTGCCAAAAGTATCGCGATCCGGCAAAATGCAAGACGTCATATTGTGTAAGGTATTCAAGGACTTCTTTAGGGTTGGTCTTCCCAAACGGTTCATCTTGAGCGAAGTTTAGCTCAAAGGCTGAACATTTGACGTGATCAACGTATATGTAGAGGTTGTTGGGGTTGATCCTGGCCAATTCGGGAGAGCCTCCAAAGAAGTAGTCCGGCTTTGCAGCTATGAATTGGTCAAGGGGATTGGATGAGGCGACTAAAATTGCAGCCGAACTTCCAGAGCGCCTGCCTGCTCTTCCGATCTGTTGCCAAGCCGACGATATGCTGCCAGGATATCCGTGTATGACGGCCAAAGACAGGCTTCCTATGTCTATCCCCAGCTCTAGGGCACTTGTGCTCACTACGCCGAGGATGTTCCCGTTTTTAAGGTCTTTCTCAATTTTCCTGCGCTCATTGGGGAGGTAGCCCCCGCGATAGCCACTTACAAGGTTCTCGTCCATGCGTAGGTCCCTTAAGTTGTTTCTGATGTATGTGAGCAGGAGCTCCACGTTAAGCCTTGACCTGGTAAAGACTATAGTGCTGATGCCATTTGCTATTGCTTGCGCTGCGATCTCTGCCGTGGCCAATAAGGAAGAACCTCTTATGCCGAGTTCTTTGTTGATGAGAGGGGGATTGTATATTAATACCTGTTTTTCAGCCCTAGGCGCACCATCTTCCGCAACCAACTCGACATGTTCTTCTATGAGAGCTTCGGCCAGCTCTAAAGGGTTTGAGATGGTTGCAGAACACAATATGAATGTGGGGCGGGAACCGTAAAAGGAACATATCCTCTTGAGCCTCCTTATGACGTTTGATAGATGCGATCCAAATATACCTTTGTAGGTATGAAGCTCATCTATGACTATATACCGCAAGTTCTCGAACAACTTTATCCACTTCGTATGGTGTGGCAAGATGCCCGTGTGCAACATGTCGGGATTGGTCACGACGACATGTCCCGCGGCCCTGACCTTTGCGCGCTCCTGTGGTGGCGTATCGCCATCGTAGGTAAAAGTGGATATGGGCACGCCCAGTTTATTGGTTATTGCGCTAATTTCAGTCAATTGGTCCTGGCTTAGCGCCTTTGTGGGAAATATGTAAAGCGCCCTGCAAGAGCTATCTTCCATGATCGAATTTATCACCGGCACGTTATAACATAGGGTTTTGCCGGATGCCGTGGGAGTGACCACGACTACGTTTTTCCCCGATAGGGCAAGGTTTATCGCTCTGGCCTGATGAGAGTAAGGCTTTTCGATGCCAAGCTCGTTTAAAGTCGCGACTAATTTAGGGTTTACGGCTGGCCACGAGTCAAATTTGGCTTGTTTTGCGGACAAAGTCACGCAACTGGTGATCTCGCCCGGAAAGGTTTTTAACGTTTCTAGGAATGCCGCTAAATCTTTCTTACGGAACAAAGCCTCCAAAATGCTTCCACCCCCTTATAGAAGTTTAGCATTAGTTGGCGATTGATTAAATTTATTTCGCGAAGGTACACTATAATTTCTAACGTGAGCCTTATTTGCACTTGAGAGGAGACGATATTGCATGCAATACGTGACTGTCGTTTTACCTTTGATCGTCATCATGGGCGTAGGATGGACTTTGCGCCGCCTTAGAGTCATCAAGGGCGACAACAGCAACCTGGAGGGCATGCTTTACTGGGGAGTTTTGCCAGCCCTTATCTTCAGGAGCATATTTTATTCAGGTGGATTTGCTAAAGAAGATGTAAATTTGCTATATGCTGTATATCTGTCCTTTTTGATAATGCCTTTCATATCTTTTGTAGCGTCTCCGTGGAAGAAAAATCCGGCAAGGCTTGGGGTTTCTCTCCTCACCTGCATAAGATCTAACAACATTTACATGGGCATTCCGGTTGTTTCTTTGGCAATGGGAGACGTGGGCGTTACGGCTGTGTCCAAATATCTTGGCCTGTCGCTAGTTGGCTACCATATCTTGTCAGTTGCCTTTGGGCAAATAGGTTTTTACAGGAAATTAAATCTCGATACTCTTTTTGGGACGCTTAAAGAGCTGTCGAAAAATCCCCTTATAATTTCAAGCATCCTTGCTTTATTTTGTGCCGAAGTGCTACAAATTAAATTGCCGTTATGGGTGGATGAATCGCTTAAGATGTTGAGCGAAGCCGCCACGGGGCTTGCGTTAATAGCATTGGGTGCGGGCATACAATTGGGAGAGATGGTGACATCCATAAAATATACTTGGGTAGATGTGCTGATGAAGGTGGCTGTTTATCCGCTTTTGGTAATGTCGTTGTTTTTTGTGTGGCCGGTTGCCCATAACGTCCGAAACGCTGTTATACTAGTTTCTGCCATGCCCGTGGCTGTTAATACGTTTATCGTTGCCAAGGGGATGGGTATGGATCATAAGTACGCAGCAGAACTTATTGCTACAAGTACATTTATCTCCATATTGGTAGTTCCCATATGGGTTTACATTTTATTTTAGGACAATAAAAACGAGGAGTGATTTTGCAATGCATGTCAAGGTTTACACCAGTCCGACATGTCCTGCCTGCGAGAAGGTCAAGGAAATCTTATCGGAAAAAGGAATTGAGTATCAGGTTGTTGATATAAGCCGCGATAGAGAGGCAGCCATGGAATTGGTCAGGCGTACCCATCAATTGAGCGTTCCCGTAGTTCAGGTGGGAGATAGGTTTGTAGTCGGATTTAACAAGGAACGCCTCATCGACCTTTTGGAGGACGAGGGAATCGCAAGTCTATAGCGCTAAATTACGGAGGGATGGAGATGGCACGAAATATAACGCCCCGCGAAAAGGATTATTCGCAGTGGTATTTGGATGTGATAAAGGCTGCCGAGATGGCCGACTATGCCCCCGTACGCGGGTGCATGGTCATTCGCCCCACTGGATATGCCATTTGGGAATCGATACAAAGCCAGCTCGACGAACGTTTTAAAGCAACTGGACATGTGAATGCCTACTTTCCGCTATTGATCCCAAGCTCCTTTCTGGAAAAGGAAGCAAAACACGTCGAGGGTTTTTCGCCGGAATGTGCCGTTGTTACCCATGCGGGAGGCGAAGAACTGGAAGAACCATTGGTTATAAGGCCCACCTCGGAAACGGTAATAGGCTACATGTACAGCAAATGGGTTCAGTCCTGGAGAGACCTTCCTATATTAATTAACCAATGGTGTAATGTGCTGCGTTGGGAGAAGAGGCCCAGGCTGTTCTTAAGGACATCGGAGTTCCTTTGGCAGGAAGGCCACACAGCCCATGCCACTAGAGAAGAGGCCATGGAAGAGACTCTCAGGATGCTTGAGGTATATCGATCCTTCATGGAAGAGGTGTTAGCCCTCCCCGTGGTAGTTGGAGAAAAGTCGGAAGGAGAAAGATTTCCTGGTGCCGAAAACACATATACCTGTGAGGCGATGATGACCGATAAGCGTGCCCTACAGGCCGGCACTAGCCATTTCTTGGGCCAAAACTTTGCTAAGGCTTTCGACATAAAGTTTCAAAATAGAGACGGAGAGCTTGAATACGCATGGACGACAAGCTGGGGGGCATCGACTCGCCTGATAGGTGCCATCATAATGACTCACGCCGATAACGACGGCCTTGTACTCCCTCCCAATGTTGCACCGATAAAGGTGGTCGTCATACCAATGAGCCCCGATCAAAATCGATTGCAAGATATCATGTTGCCGGAGGCTCAAAAGATCGTAGACAAGCTGACAGCTTTATTGGGGAGAAACCGGGTCATACTGGATACACAATTTCATATGAGGCCGGGCGATAGGTTCTTTTATCATTTACAGAGGGGCGTGCCTCTACGGTTAGAGCTGGGCGAGGCCGAGATGAGCTCTTCGTGTCTTCGCGCCGTCAGGCGGGATACGGCAGAGGTCCTAAATATATCATTCGATGCCGTGGAGCGCGAAGTGCCCAAGCTTTTAGACGAAATTCAGCGGTCATTATTTGAAAGGGCAAAAGCTTTCCGCGAGAGCAATACATATCAGGTAAGTTCCTTTGATGAGTTTAAGGAAGTATTAAATAAAAAGGGAGGCTTCATAAAGGCCTATTTTGCCGGAACTCCGGAGGACGAAAGGGCAATCAAGGAGGCCACGACGGCTACCGTTCGATGCTTTTTATTGGACGATTCAAGCGAAGGGACTTGCTTTTACACGAAAAAGCCCGGAGGCAGGCTCGCCATATTTGCCAAGGCATATTAGGTTAACACACGTCAAACTTGGTTGGCTAAATTTGGCTAAAACCTGATTCGCCTACGCTGTTCCTTCGAAATGCACTATCATATATATGCATGGTAGCGTCTTGATAGCACGAAGAATAGTTTGTTTCCCTTGGGGAGGGATAGAAGCATGATAACGGAGGCTAAGCTTAAGGGAGTTACAATAAAGCTTTATAAGGGTGATATAACCACCTATGATGGCGATGCGATCGTCAACGCTGCCAATAACCATCTCTGGATGGGTTCCGGCGTGGCTGGGGCCATAAAAAAGAAAGGAGGTGACGAGATAGAAAAGGAAGCGATGTCGATTGGCCCTGTCAAAGTGGGAGAAGCCGTAGTGACGGGTGCCGGAAAGCTGGATGTCGATTACGTCATCCATGCGGTCGTGATGGGTCAGGATCTCAAGACCAGCGAGAAGATGATTAGGGAAGCGACCCAAAGTGCTTTGATGCGATGCGATGAGTTAAAGATAGAGCGCATTGCCTTTCCTGCCCTCGGCACAGGTGCCGGATCGATTCCCTATGATGCATGTGCATTAGCCATGTTGGAGGAGATATTCTACTACATCGAGGAGGAAGACACGTCCTTGAAAGAAATAGTCATTTACTTATACGACGACGATGCCCTTCGATCGTTTGGACGTGTTCTTGAGCAAATTGTTGCCAAGAAGGCGTGATCGAAATCTGCAGGAGGTGGATCTTGTGTCTAAGCAGGAATCTAGGAATAGCATGACCAGTAAGGAGCAGAAGAGCAGAAAAGAAACGTTAAGCGTCTTGCTAGGAGCAGCGTTTTTGATGGCTACATCTTCGATAGGGCCTGGCTTTTTGACGCAGACAGCCGTTTTTACCGAAAAGCTGAAGGCCTCATTTGCCTTCGCGATTTTGCTTTCGATTATCGTGAGCTTGATCGTTCAATTGAACGTTTGGCGGATATTGGCCGTTTCAAAGATGCGTGCTCAAGATGTGGCCAATAAAGTCTTCCCTGGCCTAGGATATTTCATCGCCTTTTTAGTCGCCATCGGAGGATTGGTGTTTAACATCGGCAACGTTGGCGGGGCGGCTATGGGCTTAAAGGTGATAGCCGGCATACCAATAACGTGGGGCGCTATCATTAGCGCGCTCATAGCCATTATTTTGTTCCTATATAAGGAAATGGGTCGGGCGATGGATCAGTTCACTAAAATACTTGGCTTTATCATGATAGCCCTGGTCTTATACACGGCCATTGTCACCAAGCCCCCTGTCGGCGTAGCCGTAAAGGAAGCCTTCATACCGTCTCAGATAGATTGGATGGTTATCATAACTTTGATAGGGGGTACGGTCGGAGGTTACATCACCTTTTCCGGAGCCCATAGGCTTTTGGACGCCGGAATTTGTGGTCCAGAACAGGTCAAAGACGTCACACGCGGAGCAATGAACGGTGTCATCATAACGGGAGTTATGCGTATACTTCTTTTCCTGGCCATCCTGGGCGTTGTGTGGGCAGGCCATTCCCTAGACCCTTCAAACCCTCCTGCTTCTGCCTTTAGGCTTGGTGCTGGAGAGATCGGATATAGGATATTTGGCGTTATATTGTGGGCTGCCGCTATAACATCGGTTGTTGGTGCTTCATTTACGTCCATATCCTTCTTGCAAACCCTGTTTAAGCATATTCAAAGAAATAACCGATGGTGGATCATCGGGTTCATCATAATTTCTACGGCAATCCTGATCACGATCGGCCAGCCTGTTACTTTGCTCATCTTCGCCGGCTCGGTAAATGGGCTTATACTTCCCTTGGCCCTTCTGTCCATCCTGCTGGCGGCACATAAAAAAGAGGTCGTAGGAGATTACAAGCATCCCATCTGGCTCACTATTACCGGATATTTCATGGTGGCAATTACTCTATGGATGGGCATTATATCGCTCGGGAAGATATTTACTATGTTTAAGTAAAATGTTTAGGGGTAAGAGGTGTCATAAACGCCTCCTTACCCCTATTTGATGAAGTAAGGGGTGTGTAAATTGGCTGAATATCTAGAACCTAAGGTCTTGTATGCTGGCGATAGCGCTGTGACCATAGAGTTTGGTGACAGTATAGATATAAAGGTCAACGCAAGAGTACAACAGCTTCGTCAGTTCATAGACCGCGGACAGTTTAACGGTGTTGTGGAACTGGTCCCCACCTATCGCTCCTTAACGGTTTATTTTGACCCCGTTAGGGTAGGAGATGTAGCTCCTTTCTTTGAAAGGCTTAAAAAATTAGCGGCAGACACCAAAGGAGAGGTCCCCAAGGGTGGGCTGATCATAGTAATCCCCGTATGCTATGGCGGCGAATTTGGCCCCGATATGCAAAACGTGATCGACCACACGGGGCTTTCTGAAGAGGAAATAATAAAGCGTCATACCGCGGTGGATTACTATTGCTACATGTTGGGTTTTACGCCCGGTTTTTCCTACTTGGGCGGGATGGATGAGAGCCTTGCCACGCCAAGGTTGAAGGAGCCTCGAAAGGTAATACCTGCTGGAAGCGTTGGCATAGCGGGAAAACAAACCGGCATATATCCCATAGATAGCCCGGGCGGTTGGCAGCTGATAGGCCGAACGCCCTTGAAGCTCTTTGATCCGGAAGGTCAGCCCCCCTTTTTGATCGACGCGGGAATGTGGGTGCGCTTTCGGAGTATAGACCGCAAGGAATACGATGAAATAGCATCGCAGGTTGCCGCCAGAACATATAAGCCGGAAATCTTGACGAAAAGCGGTGATGCCAAGTGATCTTTGAAGTTTTATCCGCAGGGCTCCTTACGACCGTTCAGGACCTGGGCCGCTGGGGTTACCAGGGCAAGGGCATGCCCGTGGCGGGAGCTATGGATCCTCAGGCTTTAAAGATAGGCAATATATTGGTGGGAAATGATCCCGGTGAAGCGGCTTTTGAGATAACTTTAATGGGCCCGACCCTAGCAGTGCTCGAGGGCGAAGGGCTCATTGCCGTGACTGGAGCAGAAATAAATTTTACCATAAATGATGTTGAAGCACCGCTGTGGCAATCTGTTAAGGTGCAAGCCGGAGATACCATTGCGCTGTCTGCTCCAAAGGGGCATGGGTGTAGGGCCTATTTGTGCGTTTCAGGAAGTCTGGACGTGCCGATAGTGATGGGAAGTAAGTCGACGTATTTGAGAGCGGGGGTAGGAGGGTTTAACGGTAGGGCACTCAAGGCTGGAGATCGCATCTCTACAGGACCGCTTAAACCGTTGACATGGCTTTCAGTAGGCCTTGCCTGCCCTGAGCGCTTAAGGCCCAAGAGGGAATTAGAACTGCCTTTGCGGGTGGTGTTAGGCCCCCAGGACGACGCCTTTACCGAGAAGGGATTAAAGACGTTTCTTGAATCTGAATATACGATAACTAATGAGGCTGACAGGATGGGCTACAGGCTTGAGGGGCCGGTGATAGAACACAAAGCAGGAGCAGATATCATTTCCGATGCCATACCCTTGGGCGCCGTTCAGGTACCCGGCCATGGCAAGCCCATATGCATGTTGGCCGACAGGCAAACTACTGGAGGCTATACCAAGATAGCGGTCCTTAGCACGCCCGATATAGCCGTCCTTGCCCAGCGCATTCCAGGGCAGACCGTACGATTTAAGGCCATATCCCTGGAGGAGTCCATCGCTGCGACAAAGGCAGAAAGAGAGCAAATTGAAGAGTTGCTAAGGTTACGTGCCTCTTACAGGTCCCGCCGGGTTGTTCCCGTAGGGTCGCCAAAGCCCAGAGGAAGCGAACGCTGGGCATTAAGGGTGGACGGGAGAACCTACGATGTGATCGTGGAGGAACTCGACTAAAATTAAGGAGGTGTTTTCGATGTATTTCATAGATTTGAACAGCGATTTAGGTGAAAGCTTTGGCGCATGGAAGATGGGAAATGATGAAGCTGTATTGGACTTTGTGAGCTCTGCCAACGTAGCCTGTGGATTTCATGCCGGCGATCCGGTGGTCATGCTTGCCACTGTAAGGGCGGCCAAGGAAAAGGGAGTGGCCGTAGGAGCCCATCCCGGTTATCCCGACTTAATGGGTTTTGGCAGAAGGAACATGGATGTGACGCCTGACGAAGCTTATGCCTACACGCTATATCAGATAGGGGCAATGCAGGCGGCATGCAATGCAGTGGGAGTTAAGCTCCAGCACGTCAAAGCTCACGGGGCCCTTTATAACCAGGCTGCCAAAAATCACGCCTTGGCTGTAGCAATTGCACAGGCCGTAAAGGATGCCGGCCAAGGTTTGATCCTGCTGGGGTTGGCAAATTCTGAGTTCGACAAAGCTGCGGCTGAAGTTGGTGTGCCTTACGCTGCGGAGGCCTTTGCCGACAGGGCTTACCAGGCGGATGGTACGTTAGTCCCGCGTAAGGTCCAAGGTTCCATGATACATGACGTCAGCTTGGCAGTGGCCAGGGTGGTTCGCATGGTTAAGGAAGGCAAAGTCGAGACCATTGATGGCAAGGTCATAGACCTCAGGCCGCATTCCATCTGTCTGCACGGCGATTCTCCCAAAGCCGTTCAGATGGCCACCGAAATCAGAAAGGGCTTGCAAGCAGCAGGTATAAAGATAGTGCCCATATCAGAGGTGATAAAACAATGAGGGCCGTAGATTACGCTCAAAGGACCCCTCAGGAGGTAAGGCTGGCAATAAGGAATAAGGAGTGGAAAGGCCCTACCGCAGGTATGGCCAAGGGCCACGTGCAGGCAAATTTGGTCATATTGCCCAAAGATTGGGCTTACGATTTTCTGGTGTTTGCGCAGCGCAATCCGAAGCCTTGTCCAGTGCTTGATATAACGGAACCGGGGGACCCCGAGCCTAGGCTTGTGGCCAGGGGGGCTGACCTTCGCACCGACCTGCCCAAGTACAGGGTTTGGAAAGACGGCGAGCTTATAGATGAGCCTACGGATATAGTCTCTTACTGGCGCGATGACCTTGTGGCCTTTTTGCTGGGGTGTTCCTTTACCTTTGAATCCGCATTGCTCGATGCCGGGATACCCGTTCGTCATATCGAATGCGGTTGCAACGTCCCCATGTACATAACTAACATTCAATGCATTCCGGCTGGAAGGCTTTCTGGCCCCATGGTGGTGAGCATGAGGCCAATCCCTGCTTGTCAGGTGCCCAAGGCCGTATTGACGACGGGACGATTTCCAGCAGTGCACGGCTCTCCCGTGCACATCGGAGATCCGTCGATCATAGGCATCAAGGACGTCAATAAACCGGATTTCGGCGATTCCGTTCCAATTAATGATGGCGAAGTCCCGGTGTTTTGGGCCTGTGGGGTGACGCCGCAGGCAGCCTTGATGGCAAGTAAGCCACCCTTCGCGATAACCCATGCGCCGGGCCATATGTTCGTATGCGACCCCAAGGACTCAGACTACGCCATATTTTGATGATTTTAAAGGCGAGGGGAAACCCTCGCCTTTGCTTTTACTGTTCCCTTAGGGCCCTTAAAAAACTTGACACGAAGGTGGATACCTCGTCTTTAATTGCCCCTTCCCCAAGGGCTGATTTTTCGGCAATTATCTTTACGATCGCGCTTCCGACGACTATGCCGTCTACGTAAGGTTTTACGGCCTTTACTTTTTCTGGGCTATCTATCCCAAAGCCAAGGGCAAGCGGGACGGATGTGTGCGTCCTGACGCTTTCCATGTACGACTTTATTTCATCGATGGGCCCTCTCGCATCTCCCGTTATGCCAAGGAGGGATACGCAGTACAAGAAACCTTTGGCCACCCTTCCGATTTGACCCAGCCTTTCGTCGTCCGTGTTGGGCGTGACCATGTAGATCGGACATAAACCTTCGCTTGCACACATATCGTAAAATTCCTTGCCTTCGTCGAAGGGGAGATCCGGTATGAGGACGCCAGAAACATTGCAGGCCAGTGCGTCTCTTACAAATGAGCTTTCACCGTATTTCATTATGGGGTTAATATATCCCATTAACACGATAGGTGCGCTGAGGCCCTTTATTTCGCTCAGCATCTCGAATATCTTCGGCATGGTTGTTCCGCTGGCTAGGGCCCGTTGGGATGCCGCCTGAATGACGGGACCGTCTGCCAAGGGGTCAGAAAAGGGCATGCCTACCTCTATTATCCCTGCTCCGAGTTTATCAAGCTCCTTTATGATCTGTGCCGTCGTGTGAAGGTTTGGGTCGCCGGCGCAGATGTAAGGGATGAGAAGTTTACCACTATCAAAAGCTTCGGCTATCGTCCTCATGGTTACTCTTCCTCCTTAAAAAGTTTTCCCTTCAATGCCTCCATATCCTTGTCTCCCCTTCCCGAAAGACACAAGACGACCAACGAACCTGGCTTGATGTTCCTATGCTCGCGCATTAGGTAAGCGAGGGCATGAGCGCTTTCAAGTGCCGGGATTATGCCTTCAGTCTCGCATAGGAGCTTGAAGGCCTCTATGGCTTCGTCGTCTGAGGCGTAGGTGTAATACACTCTACCAGTCTCGTGATAGAAGCTGTGCTCAGGCCCCACACCTGGATAGTCAAGCCCCGCCGATATGGATACGGCAGGCACTATCTGGCCGTATTCGTCCTGGAGGATGTAGGATTTGGATCCATGCAACACGCCTATGCTTCCTCCCGTAAGGGCTGCGGCGTGCTTGCCCGTCTCTATGCCGTATCCTGCTGCCTCTACGCCCACCATCTTCACCTCTTTGTCGTCAACGAAGGGATAAAACATGCCCATGGAGTTGCTCCCTCCGCCCACGCAGGCCACCAACATGTCGGGAAGACGGCCTTCCTTCTCAAGGATTTGTTCCTTCGTCTCATCGCCTATGATGCGCTGGAAATCGCGCACCATCATTGGGTAAGGATGGGGGCCAACGACCGAGCCTATCACGTAATGGGTGGTAGATACGTTGGTCACCCAGTCCCTTATGGCCTCATTGGTGGCATCCTTAAGCGTCATGCTGCCTGAGGCGACGGGTATTACCTCTGCCCCCAGCGTCCTCATCTTATATACGTTTAAGGCCTGCCTGTGTATGTCCTCGACTCCCATGTAGATGTGGCATTCCAATCCAAACTTGGCGGCAGCAGTGGCGGTCGCTAAACCGTGCTGGCCCGCCCCAGTCTCGGCTATGATCCTCTTTTTGCCCATGCGCATGGCAAGGAGTATCTGGCCGATCACATTATTGATCTTATGTGCGCCAGTATGATTTAAGTCCTCACGCTTCAGGTAAAGCTTTATGCCCCCAAGGCAGGTGGAAAGGCGATCGGCATAGTAAAGCGGCGTCGGTCTTCCTGAGTATTCCTTCAATAAATAGTTATACTGTGATATAAAGGACGGGTCGTCTTTCGCCTCCAGGTAAGCCTTTTCCAGTTCTTCCAGTGCTGGCATTAAAGTTTCGGGCACGAATCTCCCGCCGAATTTGCCAAAATATCCCTTAACTTTCAATTTGTATCCCTCCCGTTTCTGTTTTAAAATTCGTTGAGTTTTCTAACTTTTTTCATTAAGTCCACTATCTTTGATTCATCTTTTACTCCTGGCGATACCTCAAGCGAGCTGTTTACATCTATTGCGCTTGGACTTAAAAGCTTTACCGCCTGTTCGACGTTTTTCGGGCCGATCCCGCCGGCCAAGATGAAGGGCTTTTTGAAGTTAAAATTCCTTATCAACTGCCAGTTGAAGGTAGTACCTGTGCCCCCTCTTAGCTTTCCCCGTTTAGCGTCAAGCATTATGAAATTTGCAACTTCTTCGTAGCGACTAATGAGCTTCAGGTCTTCCTCTCCCTCTATGGCAATTGCCTTTATGGACCTTAAAGGACAGTTCGATATGAAGCCTGGTTCTTCGTTGCCATGAAATTGGATCAAGTCAAACGCTTTGCTCCTTATTATTTCATCCATTAGTTCGAAGGAAGGGTCACTTACCACTGCCACGACGGCAACCAAGGGAGGAACGGAACTTGCAAGCTTTTTTGCCCTGTCAACGTCAACCCTCCTGGGGCTGGGAGCCAAAACGAAGCCCACGGCATCAGCTCCTGCCATTACTGCTGCTGTTACATCCCTTTCTCTGGTCAGTCCGCATATTTTCACCCTTAACCTCATCTAGTATCACCTAATAATTCCTTTAGCAGATTTGTCGGATTAGATGAACGCATGAGCGTCTCGCCGATGAGAATTCCATCGAAGCCCAACTCCTGCAGCCTTTTTACGTCCTCTTTGGTCCTTACCCCGCTTTCGGCGACCAGCTTCCTTTCGCTTCCCGGTTCTAGCAAGCGAAAGGCCTTTATTAGGGATTCACACCTTCCCATATCGACGGTCATGGTCTTTAAATCTCTGTTGTTGAAACCTATGGCCTTTGCATCGCTTTTCAGTGCCTCTGTAAGCTCATCTTCGTCATGCACTTCTACTAAGGTTTCCATGCCCAGGTCTTGAGCAAGCTTAACTAAGTCGCATAACTTATTGCCCTTCAAGATGGAAACTATAAAAAGCACGGCGTCGGCCCCGGCAAAGAGGCTTTCGTATATCTGAAGCTCATCAAACATGAAGTCCTTTCGCAGTATCGGAAGGTTGGAGCTTTCCTTTGCCAATTGAAGCATCTTCAGGTCCCCTTTAAAGAAATGCCTCTCCGTCACAACCGATATGGCCCTGGCTCCGCCTGCTTCGTACTGCCTTGCCCTATTTGCCGCATCTACGTCTTCGGCTATTGCACCGGCACTTGGGGAAGCCCTTTTTATCTCTGCGATTATCGAGATGCCGTCACAAGACAAAGCGTCGTAGAGGGACCTTTTTGGGGCCTTGATGTTCATTAGCTCCTCGTATTTTTTGCTTACTATTTGATCCAGTATCATGCCGCTTCACCTATACCATTTGTGAACTTAACAATTCTATAAAGGGCGTCAGCGGCAAGGCCTTCTTCGATGACGCGAAGGGCAAGTTTGACCCCTTCGGCCAAGTCTTTCGCCGCTCCAACGACCAGGAATGCAGCTCCTGCATTTAAGGCCACTACGTCCCTTTTTGGCCCTTTTTCTTTTCCGTTTACTATCTCCAGGGCGATCTTCGCGTTTTCCTGCGGCGAGCCTGCAAGCAGGCTGGATATTGGGGCTTGCCTTAAGCCGACGTCTTCGGGCGATATGTAGAACTCCTGCATTTCTCCTTCCTTGAAGAATACGACGTGATTAGGCCCACTCAAGGAAAGCTCGTCCAATCCTCCGTGACCATGCAGTACCATGGCGCTCTTCAGGCCGAGGTTCATCAGCACCTCTGCAAGAGGCCTTATCAGGGAGTCGTCATATACGCCCATTATTTGGTAATTGACGAAGGCGGGGTTGCTTAAAGGCCCAAGCAGGTTAAAAAGCGTCCTTACGCCCAGCTCCTTTCTGGTCCTTGCCACGTTTTTCATGGCCTTATGAAAGTGCGGCGCAAAGAGAAAACCGAAATTGACATGTGATAAAGATGCATTTGCCTCCTCGGGAGACGACAAGATCCTTACTCCCAAGGCCTCCATTAGATCGGCGCTGCCGCTTTTGCTCGATATGGAGCGATTGCCGTGTTTTGCCACCGGTATTCCTGCGCCTGCGACAACCAGGGAGGCTATAGTGGATATATTAAACGTCCCCACGCCGTCTCCGCCCGTACCGCAAGTATCTATGGCCGTCGAAGGTGCCTTGACCTTGATTGCCTTTTGTCGCATGACGTCTGCTGCGGCAGTGATTTCCTCGACGGTCTCTTTCTTGCTTTTGAGCGCCACCAAAAAGCCTGCCGCCTCTATCTCCGTGGCGGTCCCCTCTAAGATCTCCATCATGGCCTCGTGCATTTCCTCGTAAGATAAATCTTGTCTTGCCGCAAGTTTTTCTATATAGCCCCTAAGCATTGTTATCCCTCCTGTTTTTTGCGACTTTTAAGGCTTGTATCAAGGCTCTAGCCTTGTTTTGAGTCTCCATAAATTCCCTTTCCGGATTGGAGCCGGCGACTATCCCTGCTCCGGCCTGAATTGTCAAACCTTCGTCGTTTTGCATGAAGGTCCTGATCAGGATGCTCATCTCCAAATTGCCGTTAAATCCGATGTAGCCTATAGCTCCACCGTAAGGGCCTCTTGGAATAAACTCCATTTCGTCGATGATCTTCATGGCCGCATCCTTAGGGGTTCCCGTTACTGTGCCGGCGGGGAAGGACGCCTTTAGCGCCTGCGTTGCCGTAACGTTTGGCATGAGCCTTCCCTCGACTTGAGATACCAGGTGCATGACATTGCTGTACCTTTCCACTTCGAAATATTTAGATACTTTGATGCTTTCAGGCGAGCACATATTTTCGAACTCCTTCATGGAAAGCTCAAGCAAAAGCAAATGTTCTTGGCGTTCCTTGTCGTCAAAGAGCATCTCCATCTCAAAGAAATCGTCCTCGCCCTGGTCCTTTCCGCGACGCCTCGTGCCGGCAATGGGCCTGGTAAGAGCTTGGCCATCCCTTACCCCTAGAAGAAGCTCGGGAGATGAACCTACTAAGCTTTTCCCGTCGAATTCCATGATGAACATGTATGGAGAGGGGTTGACTTGCCTTAAGGCCTCATACAACGTCATAGGGTTTACGTACTCCTTCGTCCTAATCTGCCTGGACAGAACTACCTGCGTTGCCTCGCCATCTCCAATGCGCTTAAGCGCTTTTGCAACCATGGATGTGAAATCGTCCTTGGGTGGGAAAGACTCGATCTCCACAGGACTCTTGCCGTCAAGCTGGCCGGCAAGAAGAGCATTTGCGGATTTATCGTCTGTCTGCAGCGGTTCAACGGGAGCGTCATCGAATAAGCCGGTTTGGTTGCAGTGGATTATCCTTCCGGTGGATCTCTCTAAAACGCAGTAAACGGAAGGCTCGAACAAAAAAGCGCCAGGATAGGCAGATAGGTGGACATTAGATGCGATGTCGTAACCTACGTAGCCTAAAAGACCACCGTTAAAGGACAAAAGCTCGTCATCCGCAACTTTGTGTTCCTGCATGTAATTATCGACCGCTTCAAAGAAATCCTCCTTGGGCAGTTTTCTTGTATGGCCTTCTTGATCCGTTACGATGGTCACATCGCCTTCTACCTGAAATATCTTTTTAGGTTTGGCCCCCAAAAGCGCGAAATCGCCTAACTCCATGAGAAAAGAAGGTCCGTTGCCTCTCAATGTCCTGTAAAGGCTTACAGCTCTTGTTGATCCTAAACTGCATGAGCAGGTCGTTTCGATCTTTTCTTTCTTTGCATTTTGCGTCTGCATCAATCGTCACTCCTTATTTGCCAAATTTTTGTCTAAAAATAAAACCGGAGGGTCCTTTAGACGGGCCCTCCGGTTATCGAACTTTGGGTATAAACAGAGGGCCAAGAAGACCGATCCTTGCGGGATCTGCCTCCCTGGCCCTCTTAAAATCTATTTAGGCCGCGGGTGGCAGACTCAGTGAGCCTGCCACCACCAATTATTGTTCTTTTTATTAAAACTATCGATCATGGACATATTTGCTATTGCCCCTTTCGTCAGGTTGGGTAAAATTTATCATGGTCCCGTTACATTTGTCAAGGCCAAATTTGTTTTCAAGCGTAATTCATGACGAATTATGCAATGTTATTTTTTTATTTTGCGTTGGAGGTGTAGTGTTGCGCAAAAGAAAAGAGATATTGTTGGTGTTGTGTACCATAGCCATGATCATGATGATAGGCATCGGCATTGTAAGCCCCATATTGCCTCACTATGCCAGATCGTTTGGCGTCAATATAACCATGGTCGGCCTATTGATAACGGTTTTCGGTCTGGCAAGAATAGCGATTGACGTACCTGCCGGTTCTCTGGTTGAGATCTTTGGCAGACGATCCATGTTGGTGCTGGGGCCTGCCTTATTGGGGGTCGCATCCTTCTGCTGTAGCATGGCAAGAAGCTACTTACAGCTTTTATGTTTTAGGTTCCTGCAGGGATTGGGATCGGGTTTATATACGACTGCCGCGATGGTCATGCTCGCCGATATTAGCAATGTAAGGACACGGGGACCCATGATGAGCTTTTATCAGGGAGCAATCCTTATCGGGGCGGGATTAGGTCCAACGGTAGGCGGTTATATAGCCGATGCATGGGGAATTAGGGCCCCGTTTATCGTATATTCATTGATGGCTGCTTTGGCGACCATTTGGGCTTACGTGAAGCTGCCTGAGACGAAGTCGCCCAAGGCAGCAAAGGCAATATCTGATGATGATATTGAGATTAACGATAAAGAAGACGATGTAAAACAACAAGCGACCATCCTTAAAGGCATAATAAAGCTCTTTAAGAAAAGGGAATTTCTGCTTGGCTCACTTGTGACCTTTAGCATATTTTTTACTCGCACCGGGACGCAAAATCAGCTCATCCCCTTGCTTGGTGCCGACAGGATTGGCCTTTCGGCTTCCCTAATAGGGACAGTCCTCACGATCGTCACAATTTTTCAGTTTATAGCCTTGTTTATCGTGGGCAAACTTTCTGTCAGGTTGCCAAGAAAGACCTTGATAACGCCTGGATGCATCCTTTTGGGCATTGGGCTGGTCTTGGTCGCCTTTAGTAAAAATTACAGCTATTTGCTGATCAGCGCCATGGTTATGGGGGTAGGGATAGGGATGGCAGGTCCTGTCATATCTGCTTACGTCGCCGATACTTTGTCTCGCGACGAATACGGCATCGGGATGGGACTATATAGGGCGATCAGTGACATTGGGTTTGTGATAGGCCCTGTCACTTTGGGTTGGTTAGCCGATATCGGGGGATTTACAAGGCCAATCCTCATAAACGCAGCATTCGTGATATCTATTGCTTGTATCTTTCACATCTTTGCACGGGAGACGGCTAAGTGAGCAAGTTCACGGGGGAGGTATTATCTTGATAAAGAAGGTAGCATGGGTTGTCACGGGCGCGGGGCACTTTTTAAGGGAGTGCATTGACGTTATAGCCGAATATAAAAGCGACATAAACCTTTTTGTCTCTAGAGCAGGTCTGGAAGTGATCAAGGTGTATGGGTTATACGATCACCTGCTCAGGGAAAGTATTGATATAGTAAATGATCAGAGCGCATCCTCTGCAAGCTGTGGTGCCTTTGCTGCGGGTAGATACAGCGTGTTAGTCATAGCGCCTGCTACTTCAAACACGGTGGCAAAGTGTGCATTGGGCATAGCCGATTCCCTACCCACTAACCTGTTTGCTCAAGCGGGTAAATCTAAGGTGCCCATAGTAGTATTGCCAAGTGACGTGTCCTGCGAGATAGAGTCCGTGACCCCTTCGGGCAAAAGGATAATGGTATATCCGAGGCCGATAGACATGCGAAACGTAAGTATGCTTAAGAAATTTCCGGGGGTTACGGTGGTAGATGACGTTGAGAAACTGAGGTCTAGCTTGGAAATTTATATTTTATAATTCCTTTGATTTAAGATGATTTACTTGCCGACGCAGAACTGACTGAATATGGCATGAATCAGGTCTTCGTCGAAGCTTCTTCCAAGAAGCCTGTCCAGATAATATTTGGCCTCAAGCAAATTTGAAGCTATTAATTCTTCAGGCTCTCCTGCATGAAGAGAAGCTATTGCATTGTCAACGCAGGCTTGGACATTTTTTAGCATGTCTATTTGTCTTGCAGTTGCGTTAAAACCTTCATTTATGGCAGAGTCTTTGATCAACTTTCTTACAATGCGCTCTTTGAGTTCTACGATGGCATTTTTGTCGAAGGCAGAAAGAACCACTATCTCGCTATCGGGGAGGATGGCCATCAGGTCTTCTTGCGATATCGCCTGTGGTATATCTGCCTTGTTGATGGCTACTATGTGGGGATGGTTTTTTATCTCATCGGCCAAATTTAAATCTTCCTGCATAAGCGATTCGCTGCCGTCAATGATCCATAGCTTCAAATCCGCTTCCTTGAGGGCCCTTTGTGCCATGCCCACTCCGATGGATTCCACGATATCGTCAGTGACCCTTAATCCGGCAGTATCCATGAAGGTTATGGGGATGCCCCTGTGAACTATCATGCCTTCTACGATGTCCCTGGTTGTTCCTGGAATCGGCGTTACGATCGCCCGTGTCTCGTCAAGCAAAGCATTGAATATGGAGGATTTGCCTACGTTCGGGCGCCCCACGATCGCAACTTTTATGCCGTCTCTTAACGTCCTGCCCACCTTGCAGCGTGACGCCAAATCCCTAAGGCTTGCGGATATTTCGTTCAGCCTTTTTAAAACCTCGTCAGGTGATAGATAGGGTATGTCCTCCTCGGGGAAATCGAGGTTAGCTTCAAGGTTGGCCGATAGATCGAGCAGAGAGTCGTAAACGACCTCTATGCGTTTTGACAGCTCCCCGCGAAGGGTCCTTGCGGCGGCACGAAGCGCCTCGTCGCTTTTGGCCTTTATTATGCCTAGCACGGCCTCGGCCTGTGTCAGATCTATCCTTCCGTTCAAGAAGGCCCTTTGGGTGAATTCGCCGGGCTCAGCGAGGCGAGCTCCATGGGATAGGAGCATGTCGAGGCACTTTGATGCAACTAGCAACCCGCCATGGCAGTGTATTTCGACCACATCTTCGGCGGTGTAGCTTTTGGGAGCCCTAAACCAAACCCCCAACACCTCGTCCAAGCAATCGCCGTTTTCGTCAATCAAAAAACCGTTTCTCATGTATCTTGGGGGAGTATCCTTTAGGGGCTTAATTCCCTTGAAGACCTTCTCTGCCAAATCTAAAGACTGGGGGCCGGAAAGGCGCACTATCGCTATTCCGGCCTCCCCCCAGGCGGTAGATATAGAAGCAATTGTATCGTTATAATCAAAGAAGCTGCTTTTAGACAACCGATATACCCTTTTCGCTCGGAAGATTTTTCCTAACGATTATACCGCATGTTTTAAAGTCAGCAATAAACCTTGGGTAATATGCTATTTCTTCAAGAGCTCCCTCATTGCTTCCCCAAGGCGTTTTATCCCTTCATCCATATCCTTCGGGGATGCAAAGGTAAAGCACATGCGCAACTCATGCTCTCCGCCGTTTTGGTTAGGATAGAACGATTCTCCTGGCACGAAGGCGACCTTTTTCTCCAATGCCTTGGGATACAGATCTGCGGTCTTTATCGTCTTCATCTGAAGCCAATAAAAGAAGCCTCCCCCGGGTGTTACCCACGAAACTTCTTCCAGCGGCAGGTGTTTCCTGAGGCATTCTTCCATGTTATCTCTCTTCTTGCGGTAATGATCTACGATGTGAGGCAGATACTCGTCGATGTATCCCCTCTTGCAATACTCGTAAACCAAAGCCTGAGCTACGACGCTTGTGCACAGATCGGTGCCCTGCTTAAAGATGGCCATCTTTCTGATGATATCCTTGTTGCCCACCGCCCATGCCACTCGCGTTCCGGGAGCAAGTATCTTCGAGAAGGTACAGGCGTGTATGACTAGTCCGGAGTCATCCAATGAAAACAGCGTAGGCAGATCTTCTCCTTCGAATCGGATGTATGCGTAGGGATCGTCTTCCAGTATGGCGATTCCATATTTTTGGGCTATCTCGATCAGTTTTTTCCGTCTCTCTAAGGACATCGTGCAGCCGAGCGGGTTGTGAAAGTTGGGTATGGTATAGATGAACTTTACGTGTTTTCCCTGGGATAGGGCCTCTTCTATCTTGTTCGGTAGCTGGTCTACCAACATGCCTTCGGCATCGCATGGAACGGTCAGAAAATGAGCGCCATGATTGTGCATGGTCAAAGTAGTTCCCACAAAGGTGGGTTCTTCCGTTATCACCAGGTCTCCCTTGTCGATTAGAGCCCAGCAAAGCAGGTCCACTACCTGGGTTGATCCGGTCGTTATCAACAGTTCGTCTTGCGAAAGTGATCGACCCATCCTAGGTGCCAACCATGAGCATAAGAATTCCTTCAATGGAGCATATCCCTCGGTTGTACCGTATTGAAGCACATCTTTGCCCTGTTCCTTAAGGATGCTGGCGCACTCATAAAACAGGTCAACGGGGAAGGATTGGGGATCGGGGTTGCCCCCCGCGAAGGAGATCATCCCAGGTTGCCTTATCACATGCAACATTTCTCTTATCGGAGAAGGCCTCAAAGTGCTTATCCTTTTACTGTACAACTTTTCCCAAGCGCTCATAACTTTCGCCTCCTAGAATTATTATGGATCAACCCTAACTTAACCAATATTGGGAAATCACTTAATATTATAACATGCAATTTTTATAGCATGCAATCTAGTAGGCAGTCGAAGTATTTTGCCGTGCTCAAAATGGTGTAAAATATCATAAACACTCAAACCTCAGGAGGTGCTTGTAAACCGATGAAAAGAATGGATCTGCTTAGCGAGTTGGTCCTGGAAAATCAGACGAAGTTAGTGCTGTTTGTGATAGATGGACTTGGCGGCTTGCCCGGCAAGGACGGCAAGACCGAGCTTGAGGCGGCCGCTACGCCAAACTTGGACAAGTTGGCCGCTAAAAGCGAAACCGGGTTGTTGCAGATGATTGAGGCGGGCATTACGCCAGGAAGCGGTCCCGGACATTTAGCGCTCTTCGGATATGACCCCCTTGAGTTTCGTATCGGGCGGGGGATACTTGAGGCCTTGGGGGTGGGAGCTCATGTTGCCCCTCAGGAAGTATGTGCAAGGGGGAACTTTGCCACCTGGGGACCTGGCGATGTTGTCTTGGACAGAAGGGCAGGTCGTATATCGACAGAAAAGAACAAAGAGCTAATATCCTTCCTATCGGAAAACATAAAAGAGATACGCGGGGTCAAGGTGAGGCTATATCCCGGTGAAGAGCATAGGTTCGTCGTCGTGTTTTCGGGAGATAATTTGTCCGAAGAGGTGGAAGACGCCGATCCCCAAAAGAATGGCCTTCCCATGAGGTGGGCAAATCCCTCCTCTGCCAGGGGAAACTTGATGGCCACTATAGCTAACGAGTTCATCAAGAAGGTAAGAGAATTATTGGCAAAAGAGGAGCATGCTAACGGATGCCTGCTCAGGGGGTTCTCTCAAGCTCCCCATATGCCAATGCTAAGCCAATTGTATAAGATCAAGCCGGTTGCCATTGCTACGTATCCCATGTATAAGGGCATAGCACGTTTAGTCGGCATGGATGTAGTCGATGTGGTAGATAGGGAGCATAGCCTCGAAGGCCTTTTTGAGGCTTTGTCGTCGCAATGGGACAAATATGATTTCTTTTACGTGCATGTTAAATACGCCGATAGTTACGGTGAGGATGGCAATTACGATGCCAAAAGGGAAATCATCGAGAGGTTCGATTCGCTGCTTCCTAAGGCGTTGGAGCTAAAGCCTGACGTCTTGGTGGTTACGGGGGATCACAGCACTCCCAGTCGACTGAAGAGCCATTCGTGGCATCCCGTGCCGGTGTTGCTGTCCAGCCCCTTTGTTCGACCCAGCGGTGGTGCGGCCTTTGGCGAAAGAACATGTGCTAGCGGTACGCTTGGGATAATGCCTGCATACCATCTTATGGGTTTGATGTTAGCCCATGGATTGAGGTTGGCCAAATATGGAGCATGAGTCAAGATGAGCGGCGCACCATATGCAAGTTATGACGGCAAGGAATTCTATCGTTCCAGGAATTGGCTGATAGGAGACGGAGAAGTGGGCGGCAAGGCCAAGGGCGTGGCCTTTGCAGTTGAGACTTTGCAGTCAAGTCCCTTGAAAGACCAGGTGCGTTTCCCTGAGATAACTTACGTCTTAACAACAGAGGCATTCAATGACTTTATGGTGCGCAACAATTTGGAGCCCATTGTAAGGGGGGCTCAAACATTCGAGGAGATCGAGAGAGCCTTTGAAGCTGCCAGCTTCCCGAATAGTTTGCGAGATACCCTTACGTCGATATTGTCCGACATAAGGACTCCGATAGCGGTTAGATCTTCCTCCGTTTTGGAGGACGATTTGGCATATTCGTTTGCGGGGAAATATTCGACCAGGTTTTTTGGAAACAGCGGAGATAAGGAATACGGGTTACATAGGTTTGAGAGGGCCATTAAGTTGGTCTATGCATCTACATTTAACCCTTCCGCAAAGGAATATCGCAGGAAACACGGGATTAAGTTGGCACAGGAACGGATGGCTGTGATAATACAGCCCATAGTAGGAAAAGTACGTGAGGAATTGTATTATCCGGAGTTAGCGGGTGTCGCCTTTTCCAAGGTATATCGTCGTCCCAGCCCCAGGGTAAAGAAGGATGACGGCCTACTGCGTCTCTGTTTCGGCTTGGGGACCAAAGCGGTTGCCAGGGCCAATGCAAAGGTCTTTTACTTAAGCTTCCTTGGGCTCAAGGTTGAGGGAAGCAAAACAAGCGATGTCATAGCTCACGCTCAAGATGAGTTCGACTATATCGACATGAAAAAGGGATTTTTTTCCACCCGTAAGATAGATCTCGCACTGGATCACATCAAATCCCACCATAAGAACGCCTCCGCTTTTTTGGAGTTGAGCGATGGGGAAATGTTTTACTGGTTACATGGGGCGACAGATGTAAATGGATTACGGCCGGTCATGACCTTTTCTGGATTTCCTAGGCGTTTCTCAAGGTTTTTTGTGAGAATACGCTCGTTGTTGAAGGTCATGGAAGAAAGGGCAGGATTACCAGTAGATTTGGAGTTTACATACGATACGGAAGACGATCATTTAGCCCTCGTTCAGATGAGACCCTTGGCCACCTTTGAGGAGTGGGAAAACGTAGAGATACCAAAGGTGTCGCAAGAAAGGATCGTATTACGGGGCAATAGGATGATATCCAATGGCAAATTGACCGGCATCCGTCATTTGGTATTTGTGGCCCCGGAGCTTTACATGTCCTCAGGGGACTACTTTCAAGTGGCAAGAGCCATAGGCGAGATCAACGCAAAGTTGTCAGGCGAAAGGTACATATTGGTGGGTCCTGGAAGGTGGGGAAGCACTAATCCATTGCTCGGCGTCCCCGTTACATACGGAGAGATATCCGGTTGTGGTTGTATTGTTGAATTAAGCGTTCCAAGTGCAGGCATTATGCCCGAGTTGTCTTACGGTTCTCACTTTTTCCTCGACCTGGATACCGATAAAATTCTATATTTACCGATTTTTTGCGGAGAAGAGGGCAACATATATAATGTGGAATGGCTAAACAGCCATCCCTTTATAAGCGAAAGACATGGGGCAGTCAGAATTTACGAGGGTAGTTTTGGGGTTTACCTAAATGGTGAACAAGAGGTGGGGATCGTCGTCGATGAGACCTAAAGGAGGTATAAAGTTGTGGAGCTTGGAGCTTCAGATAGAGTGCAAGAGGATAAATTAGCTCGCTACTTTTCGTGGGATCCCTTAAAGGACGCAAGGTTTTCAGGCTCTGTAGTAGGTGAGGGCCACATAGGAGGAAAGGGAAGATCGCTTCTTTTTGGTATGAAAGTGCTTCGCGATAGCGGAGATGAGGAATTGGCTAGCGTCGAAATGCCGGAATCCATTTTCATAAGTGTCGAGGTTTTTGAGGAGTTTTTGGAGCAGATAAAAGATTTAAACGATATCATAAAAAGCGATCCCGATGAGATAGAAAAGGTGTTTCTCGCCTATGAACTTCCTCCTTACGTAAGGCAGCGCTTGGCTTCTTTTTTGTCAGAAGTTAATTTCCCCGTTGCGGTACGGTCATCCTCGTTGCTGGAGGATTCTCTCAAATACTCCTTTGCCGGTAAATATAGATCTAGGCTGTTGCATGCAGAGGGAGATTTAGCCAGGCGAACTTTGCTCGTGGAAAACGAAATAAAGCGCATATACGCCAGGACGTTTTTCCCTACTGCCGTCGAATATCGATGCAAACACGGACTTGGCGAGGACAAGATGGGTATCATACTCATGCGGGCAGCCGGAGAATGGAGGGGTCGATATTATTTCCCAACGACAGCTGGGGTGGGATATTCTCTCAATTTAAGAAGATGGAGCACTCGCTTAAAGGCTGAAGACGGATTAATAAGGCTTGTCTTCGGTTTGGGCACGATGAGCACCAGGCGCGGTTACGCTAGAATATTTTCCCTTACCAATCCCTGCCTCAGGCCTGAGGGCCATAATCCCTACAACGTCATGAGACATGCCCAGGAATGCTTTCAGATGATCGACGGCATAAAAGGCGATGTCGTAACCTATAACATTAACGACCCCGGGGTGCTCGACTATCTTTGGAAATATTACGGCAAAGAACTTGGAGAATACGTTCAGGTATATCGAGAAGAAGATGAGAAAGGTTATTGGGAGAATCTCGATTTAACGTACAGTAAATATAATGTCGACGACACGAGCAAGGTCTGTATTACCTTTGAGAGGTTTACAAAGCACAACTACGATTTCTTCAAGAGAATGCGAAAGCTTCTGGGTTGCTTAGAACATTCCATTGGAGCTCCGGTAGATGTGGAGTTTGCTTACGAACCCAAGGCCAAAAAGTTGGAGCTTCTTCAAGCCAGACCGCTGTGGGTCGAATCCCAGACTGTCAACCTGGACGATGCTAATTTGATCGGAAAGACGATCATCCTTAAGGCCGATAGAATGGTTACCGATGGACAGGCCAAGGGCATCCCGTATCTGATTTACGTGGATCATAAGATATATGTCACTGCGACAAACAAATATGAAATAGCCAGGATAATAGGTGAAATAAATAAAAAACTTGGTCCAAATCAATATATATTAGTAGCTCCAGGTAGGGTTGGATCCAGCAACCCAGCTCTGGGGGTTCCTATTCAATACAACGAACTGACGAACTGCAAGTGTATTGTAGAAGTGGGCATTCCCACCCTAGGGTTTATGCCTGAACTATCCTACGGAACGCATTTTTATTCAGACTTGGAAGTGGACAATGTTCTCTATATGCCCGTCTTTGCCGGAGAGAAGGACAATGTATTTAATGAAGATTGGTTCGAATCTACTCCCTGCGAAAGGTTGCCGGGCTTGGGCATCAGGATATATAAGGGCAACTTCGACGTTTACATGAGTTGTGCCAAAAACGTTGGTGTCGTTGTAGCGGGGGAAGATGAGCGTAATGGGAAAGACATGGATAATAGATGAGAACTTTGATGGTGTAAGGTTAGACAGGTTTTTGCGAAGAAATTATCCCCATATCCCTTTGGGTGGCATCATGCGTGCAATTAGAACGGGGGAGGTTAGGGTTAACGGAAGCAAGGCTATCCCCTCCTATCGTCTAGGCGAAAAAGATCGGGTTCATGTGCCCTTTGAGGATCATGTGCCCCAAAAGGCCTCCTTAAGCCCTAGCAAGGGGGCTTTGGATGTAGTGTATATGGATGAGAATATCATGGTTATAAACAAACCTTGCGGTCTTTTAAGTCAACCGGCATCTAGGGGCGAAGATTCCGTGGTAAACAGGGCCATTGGCTTAATAAATAGGCATAAAGGCGAATTTGCTCCTACCCCCGTCCATCGATTGGACAGGAATGTGTCCGGCGTTATGGTGCTCGCTCTAAATCTTCCATCGTTAAGGGCTTTGGCGAAGCTGTTTAGAGATAGAAAGGTCATTAAAAAATACCTGGCTATAGTGAAGGGCACTTTGATTGGGGAGGGCGAGATTGACGTCTCGTTAAAAAAGGACGAACGCTTCCTAAAGTCGGTGGCCTGCGAGGGTGATGGCAAGAAGTCAATTACGATGTATAAAAGTTTATATGCAGGCGAAAGAGCTTCTTTGGTCGAGTTGGAGTTGCTTACGGGAAGACCTCATCAATTAAGGGCACATCTATCGTACATCGGACATCCCATCATAGGGGACATTAAGTATGGCGGTTATAAGGAGGGCGTAAAGAGGCCTATGTTACATGCTCACGTCCTTGAGTTTTTGATGCACGATAGCGATTTGGACTATTTGTCTGGGAAAAAGTTCACCGCTCACGTCCCCAAAGATATGACGGAAACTTTGAAGCTTTTTCAAATTGACCCTAATATACCATACTAGGTATATGTTATAATTAGTTGACGGCAATTATTACATGGGGGTGAATGACATGGAAGATACTGGAAAGTTAGTTATTTCCTTATCCGAGGCAGCCCGCAAAAAGTTTTCGGAACTTGGCAACGAAGGCTACATCTCCATTCAAAGAGTTGGGCGAGGCTGATCGGCTTACTATGCTGCCCTCGTTGAGGGCGGAAAGCCTCAAAATATTGAGGATTACATTCAAGTGGCCGATGGGGATTTGGTGCTATGGGTCCCAAGGGGAATGCAATTCCAGGACGACAAGATAGATGTCGATGTGTTGCGTTCAATATGGGGATCAAGACTGCTGGTAAAATCCGTTGCATTGCCAGCATCTAGTTGTTCCGCTGACATTTAGTTAGATTATCAAAGGCAACAAGCTTTCCTGGCGGGCGCACTAAAATTGATGCACATGTGATAGACTTTAAGCATGAGCGAAAGTAAAGGCGTTTATATACCTAGAATAATATTGGCCAATGAAAAAGATGAGGCAATGATCCCTCCTAGCGTTATCATCGCTTGTGCTTTGCAGCAAAAGGGCTACAGGATAAAGCCATTTGTAGTGGGCATAGATGAATATCTTGTGGCCCTTTTGCATAGCCTGTTAGGTGAGCCTGTGACCGTACTGGACACCTTTTTAGTTGATAGTCCCGCACGACTGAGGGAACTTTTTGTCGCTACAGCAGATGCCAGTAGCCTTAATGTTTTGTTTGCCTCCCTTGGCGAACCTCAGGATGAAAATATTGCGATCGATCAAAACCTCTTGACGATAGCCGAACAATTAGATTGTCCGGTGATCCCGATATTCATTTCGAAAGGGTCCTCAGCCTTCACGGCTAGAAGGGTAGTAAGGTTTTCTCGCGATCTACCTAAATCCGCCTATTCATTGATTAATGCGATTGCATTTACTTCTGTTCCAAACCCCAGAGAATATCAGTTGCTCGAGCTTTCCATGGGCAGAGATCTCCCCTGGACTGCTTTGGGCTACGTTCCAAGCTTTATCTTAAAGGAAAGGCCCAAGTTGACCTCCTTTCTTGATCAAGCTTATGGTTTGCAGTCTTTGTTCCCGATTAAAACGGCAGCCGCCCGTTTAGCCGCGATGGAAAGACAAATTGATTGGGGAGTCATCATAGCCCATGCGAAGAGCTGTCCTCAATTCAATGTAGATGTCCAAAAATTTGCGACAATTGGCCGACCTCGTAGAGTTGGGGTAATCCGTCATCCCGCCCTCGCTTTAGGCGGCGATAACAACGAAAAGCTGTTAGGCGCATGTGGTTTTGACGTGGTTTCTCTCGATTTTAAAGACAAAATGGCTTATAATGACTTCGATTTCGTATATGTTCCTCATGGTATCGGTTATCTGTTCCTGAAGGATATCGCAGATAATGTTTCACTTGTTAAGGCGCTTGCTGCGTCTGTTTTTAAGGGTAAGTTGATCGTAGAGGGAGGTTCGTCGCCGATATTCGGAAAGGCCTTCCGCTTTCCAAGCGAAAGCGCGATGAGCGGGCTTTCCTTCTTTTCCTATGAAGGTCACTATGAGGATTACTCCAATATATGCTATAAAGTTCGGATCGAAAGTGTACCTTCTGAGGGGCGTCCAGGAAGATCGTTTAGGGGGTATTGTCCGTCATGGTATGGCTTAAACATAAGGGATTTCGATGGAGTGCCTCTTTGGATGATCAGGCAGGAAGGAGCGCAAGCCCCAACTGAAGATTGCTGGAAAACAAGGGGTGCCCTTATTTTATCGGTGAGGGCTGAGTTTTGGAGCAACCCTGAAGCGACCGTTGAACTGCTAAATTCGTAATCTGGCGAGGATAGATATGCAAGAAGAAAATGAAGGAACAAGGATGAAACAGCATTTTTCAGAAGAGGCTATACAATTATTCGATCAGTTGGTCGAATGGAGACGGGGCTTTCATGTCTTTCCTGAGCTTGCCTTCGAGGAGAGGGTGACATCTTCGAGAATAATCCAAATTCTGGAGAGCACCCCGGGAGTTGAGGTGACTCGAGGTTTTGGAGATACCACAGCTGTGGTTGGAAAGATCAGGGGAAAGATCGACGATAACGCGGTGATGCTCAGATCGGCCATGGATGCGCTGTCTCTACAGGAAGAAACGGACCTTCCCTTTGCTTCGTGCATCCCGGGAGTAATGCATGGCTGCGGACACGATGCTCACATGGCGGCTTTGCTTGGCGCAGTGAAATTGTTATCAAATCACAGGGACATGCTCGTCAGGCCAATTGTGTTTGTCTTCCAACCGGCTGAGGAGGGCCTTGGTGGCGGAGCGAGGCGGCTGGTAGAGGCCGGTTTATTGGATACATACAAAATAAAACATGCCTTAGGATTTCACTTTTGGCCAAAGTATGGCTATGGTAAGTTGTTGTTGAGACATGGAGTTATGACCGCACTTTCTGACAGGTTTCATGTATCAGTGCAGGGCGTAGGGGGTCATGTGGCAGCGCCACACCTTGCCGTAGATCCTTGGACCATCGTAGCACATCTGATATTTGCGGTTCAAGGTCTAATAGGCAGGGAAATAGACCCGACGGAAAGCGCCGTAATCTCCTTTGGGCGATTAGAAGCGGGCGATGCTTATAACGTCATTCCAGGGCAGGTGGATATGTGGGGTTCACTACGTGCCTTAAATCCTGAGGTGCGCGACTTTTTGCAAAGCAGGTTGGAGGATATCGTTCCTCTTTTGGCACGAACCTTTAGAGGCCTTGGAACTATAAAATATCATAGGAACTATCCTCAGGTTGTGAACGATAAAGATTTGACTGATATAGTTTTGAGCATAGCCTTTGAGTACATGGACAAGGATAACGTAGAGATTCTAGAAAAACCTTTGATGTCAGGGGAAGACTTCGCATTTTACGCCCAGATAGTGCCGTCTTGTTTCATGCTCTTTGGTACAGGCAGCAAATATTGGTTGCATCATCCAAAATATGATGTGCCCGAAGAATTGCTTTCCCTTGCCTCTGGTTGGGAAGCTTATCTTGCTTTTCGTCTATCCACTATGGGCATTGCGGAGGAAGGACAGATTGGATAGGCTAGATAAAGAAATAGAATTGATATGTCGCAGATTTCCGTGGGATAAAGCTATATGGTTTAATGGAGTGTGGTGGTCTAGAAGAGCGTTTTGGGAACTTGTGGAAGCTACGACTGAAAAGCTTCACGATAGCGGATTTGGACCAAAAATGCATCTTGCACTAGTGATGCCAAACACTCCCTCCTTTTGGGCTCATACATTGGCAGCATGGCGTCTTGGAGGGGCAATTGTACCTTATAACATGCGTGAGTCGGCAAGCCTAATAACAAATGCGCTGGAGCATGTAAAGGCTTCCTTGGTAGTTATATCGGACAAGCGAACAGACATAATGCCAGCGCTTGACCATATTGCTATACCATGGGCAGTAGCCCCTTCTGATTCTCCCTATAAGACATCTGTGGATGTCCTTGCCTTACGTCCCGGAGAGGAGGATACCGCGGTGATATTTTACACTTCCGGGACTGGTGGCAAGCCAAAGGCCGTTCCCTTGAGCCATCAAAGCTTATATGCCAACACCATGACCTGTATGGAACAGGTTGAGCCCATAGAAGAAGGCGACACTTTATTGAATGCGTTGCCTGATTCTCATGTTCTTGGATTTTCCATTTGCGGCTTGTTGCCGTTATTGCTGAACTTATCTCAATGCATGCTCCCGAGCTTCATGCCCGTCAAAAACGTCTTGGAATCGATCAGAAACTCTGAGACCAATGTATTGGTTGGGGTGCCCATGATGTATCAGTTCATTGTATCGGCAGTGTCTCAGGGTGCCAGTTTACCAAGGCGTATTAAAGTTGCAATTTCTGGTGGCGATAAGTTCCCAGTTGATTTAGATGAAGCCCTCGAGAGATATTTGGGGATAGGGGTTTTGGAAGGCTACGGTTTAACCGAGGCATCCCCTGTAGTGGCGGTCAACCGGTCTTATCCTACCAGAAAGCTTGGCACGGTAGGCCCGGCCTTACCTATAGTAGAAACAAAGGTATGCGACCCTGATGGTAATGAATTGCCACCAGGTCATGAGGGCGTTCTTTGGATTCGTGGCATATCCGTTGCTCGTAGCTATTTTAGTGACGAGCTTTTGACCAATCTGTCATTTAAAGATGGCTGGTTTAACACGGGAGATATAGTTTCCATCGATTCCGACGGCTATATAAAACTGCATTCTCGAGAGAGCGATGTCATCATGGTCGGTGGCTTTAAGGTGTTCCCGGAGGAAGTAGAAGAGGTGCTTTTAAGGCATCCGTCGGTTAAGGAAGCGGCCGTCGTAGGAATAAACCAAAGCATGAGCGGACAGCTGGTCAAGGCCTTTATAGTGCCCTATATTGATAAATTGCCCTCTAAAAGGGATATCTGGTCTCATTGCAGGAAGATGTTGGCTTCATATAAAATACCGAAGGTAATCGAATTCGTGAACGATTTGCCTAAAACTGCCCTTGGAAAGGCCAAGAGATCAGTCTTGCGGGAAGGTTAGTGGTGTAGTTGGTTAAGGCCAAGAGGTGCAAGGTAGCGATAATTGGAGATGTGATGATAGATCATTACATAATAGGGCGTGCCAGCAGGCTTTCTCCGGAGGCGCCAGTGCCAGTTGTAGAGGTCGTTGAGGAGGAATATAGGCCCGGAGGAGCGGCCAATGTGGCAGCTAACGTTGCTGCCCTTGGGCATGATGCCTTACTTATAACGCCAAAGGGAGCAGATGCCTATTGGAGCATGCTTGAATCTCTTCTTGGTCGATTTAATGTGAACATGTGCACGCCATTGGCGCTTGATATCCCCACTATACGAAAGACGCGTATTCTGGCACGTTCTCAGCAGATAGTTAGGGTAGATTGGGATAGCTACGTCGATGATCGTTATTGCGATATCTCATCAAAGTTACTGAGCGTTTTGCCGTCGCTGGATGCAGACGTGCTGGTCCTCTCCGACTATGCAAAGGGCATAGTCAGCGAAACGATCGCTAAGACATGCATTAAGTGGGCCATTGGAAGGGGTATCCCTATCATAGTCGACCCAAAACCTCAGCATAAAGATCGTTACATAGGTGCCACTGCGATGACGCCCAATAAAACTGAAGCTGAGTTATTGTTGGGCCGAAAGTTTGACGAGAGGTTCACGCCGGGAGATGGTGCTCGAATGTTGCGAGAAACCCTTGCCATGGAAGCTGTAATCGTTACGCTTGGGGATGAAGGCATGGTGCTCGCAAGTCGAGACGAAACAATTTACTTTTCTGCCCGTGCAAGAGAAGTCTACGATGTTTCCGGAGCAGGCGATACTGTCGTTGCCTCTGTGGCCGTTGCCCGCGGTTTGGGGTTGCCATGGCGTGTCGCTTGTGAATTTGCGACTTTAACTGCAGGCCTCGTCGTTCAGAAGATGGGCACTGCCGTGGTAACGCCGGAAGAGGTTGAAGCTACGCCTGAATGGCAGAGATTGAAAGCCTATTTTGCCGCAGATGTCGATCTAGCTGACAAGCCCAAGCTCACGTAAAGCTGATTTTACGTCCTCAAAATTTGCGGTTAATTCATCTGGAAGTTTGCTTATTCCAATATGAATGAATTTCCCCTTGCCATACCTCCTGGCAGCTTCCAAGTCGCTCTTTGTATCTCCAAAGATTATCGGATTTATTGCGTTTACCCTAGTAGACAGCATGATCAAACCTTCGGGCGAAGGCTTCGGCATTCCATCGTCCAATGTAAATATTCTTTCCCTGGGCATATCTTCCCATCCAAGCAACCGTAGCCCAAGTAAACATTCCTTCCACGGTCTTCCCGTGAAGATGCAGACGGGCAGATGCAAGTCCCTCCAATGATTGCCGACCATGGGTTTTTCTCGTCGCCAAAGCCCTCTGCCGCTGTAGTATATTGGTGATTTGCCATTCATTGCAATGTATTCATCTCTTCCAAAATAAATTTCCTCGCATAATTGCCTCACGACTTCCCTAGGGATAGATTGTTGAAAATTTGCGTATACCCATGAAATTACTTCGTCGCCCTGAATGCTTCGAAGTATTTCTTTCCAATGTTCTATTGTCGGGAATGCCTCTTTCAGCGATTTGGTTTTCTTGGAAGCAGCTATTGACAAAAGTGCCCATGCTATATCGTAATCATCGTTGAATGCAGGATGCGTTTTGCTGGCATAGAAGTGATCGTAAGAAAAGGCAGTGCAGTCAACATCCCTGCCAAGTAAATAGCGCCAACTCCATTGAACGCCTATTCTTATCACCATGGGATAAGAATAGGTAGTATCGATGAGTACCCCATCCATATCGAAGATCAATGCATCATAGTTTTGTGCCGATTTATACATATTACATCACGTCCTTATACAACATAGGTTGCTTCTCATGCATCCGTTATTTTACCATTACGTCACGTTTGATAATATACAATGAAAGACCTTATGCACTTTGGGGGTTGGTTATTCATCATGTTGGAGATACCGTTAGATCGAAGTTCCGAGGTCCCTCTCTATCGCCAGATTGCCCTACACCTGCAGCGCATGATAGCAAGCGGGAGCTTGCCCGAAGGATACAAACTGCCAGGTACCAGGCAATTGGCAACTGATTTAGGAGTGAGCAGGACGACTGTCAACGAAGCCATGATCCTTCTGGAAAAGGAAGGATACATTACGACAGTCGGAAAAAGTGGTTGTTACGTTTGTCGCAACAGCAGCAAGCCATCGGACAAAAACAATCCCATGACCCAAAGGACAATAGCGGACTTATCTTCTGGGCTTCCAGATGAGAGTTTATTGCCAGTGCAGTTTCTGTGCAAGCCCCTGCGAGAATTGTCCTCTATAGCCGGAGAAAATTTGCTGTTGCCGCCACCTTTGGCCGGATTACCAGAACTTAGAGAGGCGCTGGTCAAGCATGCTGCTTTGAGGGGAATTCCGGCTCGTCCAGACGAGGTATTGGTCACAGCCGGAGGGCTAGAAGCGCTTTCTCTCCTTATGGCTGCCATCAAGGATAGTGGTGCGAGGAAAATTTACGTGGAGGAGCTCACCTACCCGTTGGTCTTGGAATTGGCGTCAAAGAATAACTTGGAGATATGTCCAATGCGCTTGGATGATCCGGTTTCTTCGTTGAAAAACGCTTCTGAAGGCGATGCAGTTTATTTGATCCCAAGTTTCCACAATCCTACAGGGCGCACACTTTCTCTCGAACAGAGGGATTCTATCCTCAAACAGGCTCGAAGAACGTCCTTGGTGATAATAGAGGACGATACATATGGAGAGCTGAGGTACGGCAAGGAAAGCGTACCGGCACTTAAGGCCATGGAGGACACAAAAAACGTAGCCTATTTGGGTTCGTTTAGCCAAGCACTTTTCCCCGGATTTAGGATTAGTTATCTGCTATTGCCCAAATGGCTCATGGATAGGTGTCTTGTGGCAAAGAGGATCTTTTACGGCTCGGTGTCATCCCTGGTTCAATGTCTCGCGCTCGTGTTTCTGAATGAAGGAGGTCTATATGAAGCGCTTGATTTTGTACGAAACCAAATTTCTTTGCGTATGCGGCTGTTTTGCGAACAGCTAAGCAGAAACATTCCTATAGCTACTTTTGAAATGCCCCTGGGGGGAATATATTTATGGGTTCGCCTGCCAGGTATTAAGGGAAGCCAGGCAGCCAGCAAGGCCGAGGTCCAAGGAATTTCGATAGTGCCAGGTCGTGTTTTTTCTGTAAACAGCGAAGATATAGAAGCCGTTAGGCTTTCCGTTAGCGCATTAAAGCCAAGTGATATATCCTCAGTCCTTTCCCGTCTTCGTAGATCGTGGGAGCATGAATTTAAGCCATAAGACCAAAGCACACGCACCAGAACTTAGGCCGCCAATTAAGCCCAAGGCTATTAAGTCCAATCTTCCAACACCGTAGAAAAAACTGCTGATTCCTGCAACGGCGTAACCGATGAATACCACTGTCGATATCGATAAGATCAATACTAATGTTTGTATCATCTTCTCTTCTCCGGTAAATTTACGTAGTTGTGTACATTTAGATTCTCTGATACAATACATGCGATCGAGAATTTGTATTGTATTATACATTAAATGGTCATGAAGGATCATAAGGATGTTTCTTTTTAATGGATGCAATTTACAATGGTGGGAGGAATATGCATGTTAAGGGAAGAAAAACTTTACACTACGTCAGCGGATTATGTTTACGATGAATTGCTTCATAAGATATTGATGAGGCAGATCAAACCTGGCGAGCACTTGGCAGAGGTAAATATTGCGGTTAGCTTGGGCGTAAGCAGGACGCCAGTTAGGGAAGCTTTGCGTCGGTTGGCAAGCCAAGGGTTGCTCGAGGTTATCCCAAACGTAGGGGCTAAAGTCGTATCGCCTACACAAAAAGACCTCGAGGATACGTTCATGGTGCGCAATGCTTTAGAAACAATGGCCGTAAGACTGGCTGTTAAAAATATCAATCCCACTTATTTAGCCGAGATGGAGGAGGCCATTAAGCAGGAAGAGCAGGCCCTTCGAAGTGGTGATTTTGAAGAGTACTTGGGAGTTAATGAGGAGTTTCATCGCATTATCGCTCAATTGAGCGGCAATAACGTCCTGGAGGACTTTATAAAGAATTGCATAGCGCGCATTAGCATTTATACCGTGTTTACTGAGCCTCCTGTAGAAGAAATAATACGGACGAGCTTGGCGGAACATAAGGAAATATTAAATGCTATTAAAGAAAGAGACGTCAATCGCGCCGAGAAGACCATGGAGGAACATATCATAAATACTCTTAATTCCTTATTGCTGTATGACAAAAAGAACCGCTAATTCTAATTTCGATGGAAACTGAAAGGGGATAATACCTTTATGAAATACGTTTCGGCTTTCGATTTAAAAAGAAATTACGAGTCAATGAAAGATGAGATAAAAGAAGCTCTGGATAGAGTATTGGAATCGCAAAGGTTCATATTGGGCGAAGAGGTCGAAAAGTTCGAGAAAGAGGTTTCCTCTTATCTGGAGGTGGCTCATGCCGTTGGTTGCGGTTCTGGGACGGATGCTCTCTTCCTTTCTCTGATGTCTTTGGACATAAAAGAAGGAGATGAAGTCATTACTACGCCTTATACGTTTTTTGCCACTGCTAGCTCAATAGCAAAATTAGGGGCGAAGCCTGTATTCGTCGATATCGATCCTTTGACCTATAATATAGATACAGATAAAGTTGTTGAATATATTACGCCTCGTACGAAGGCAGTTATCGTCGTTCATTTATTTGGGTTGATGACGCCGGTGGAGAAGCTGGAGCCTTTGTTAAAGGATAAAGGCATTCATTTAATAGAGGATTGTGCCCAATCCTTTGGGGCCTGGCGCAAGATCGACGGCAAGATAAGACGTTGCGGCACTATAGGTACTTTTGGTTGTTTCTCATTTTATCCCACTAAAAATTTGGGGGGATATGGAGACGGAGGCCTGGTGACCACTAACTTAAGTTCGTTGGCGGAACGGATCAAAAGGCTTAGAGCGCACGGTTGTTCGGGCGAATATATTCATGAGGAGTTAGGCATGAACAGCCGTTTGGATGCTATTCAGGCTGCCGTACTGCGATGCAGGTTGCGGCATGTCGACGATTGGAACAGGAAACGCAGGATAATTGCAGAGCGCTATCGCCTTTTATTCAATGTTTATAAAATTTCGGAATTCGTCAAGGCTCCCAGTGAAGACGAGGGCAGTTATCACGTCTATCACCAGTATGTTGTCCGCTGTGAAAGAAGAGACGATTTGTCGAAATATCTTGATGAGAACGGAATTGGCACTAGGGTCTACTATCCTTTGCCGTTGCATCTACAGCCGGTGTTTAAATATCTTGACTACCGAAGGGGTGATTTTCCGGAAGCCGAGAAACTTAGCCAGGATAGTTTGGCTTTGCCCATGTACCCTGAATTGACGCCCGACGAACAGGAGTATGTGGTAAAAACAATTGCCAAATTTTATAGATAGCAAGCATTGTCAATGAAATGAAGAGGGTTCAAGCAAGTGACAGGAGGTGAAAATGATGTATTTTCCGTTGTTCTTTGATCCGACGTTCATAATTTTGATTCCAGCCCTGCTATTGGCCATATGGGCCCAGATAAAGGTGCAGGGAACATTTAGCCAATTTTCGAGGGTTTATTCGCGAAGGGGAGTCAGGGCTTACGAGGCTGCCCGCGTTTTGTTGGATCGCTTTGGTTTGTCTAATGTCCCGATAGAGAGGATACATGGATCACTTACGGATCACTACGATCCCAGGTCCAAGGTCCTGCGATTGTCCGAAAGCGTGTATGCAAGCCCTAGCATAGCAGCGATAGGCGTTGCTGCACATGAAGTTGGGCATGCCATACAGGATGCCTATGATTACAAGCCCTTAAAGGTGCGTAATGCTATCGTCCCGGCAGCCAATTTAGGCACAACTTTGGCCTTTCCTCTCTTCTTTATAGGGTTGATCTTCAGGGCTCCTGTTTTGATGAATGTTGGCATTTTATTTTTCGTCGCCGTAATAGTGTTTCACTTGGTAACCTTACCCGTGGAATTTGACGCCAGCGCAAGGGCGCTGCGTTATCTTACGGATACTGGCTTGCTGGCTCAAGATGAAATCGGAGGCGCCAGGGCGGTTTTGAATGCTGCGGCGCTGACCTATGTTGCCGCGACAGTTATGGCAGTAGCTCAGCTTTTGCGTCTGCTTGCCTTTAGGGATATGGTTGACAGAAGATGACGGCTCACGTCCATATATCGAGGCTATTTTTTAAAATGTTTGTGATAATATAAGGGGTGATTGTCACCCCTTATATTATCTGCGGAGGATTAACTATGCCAGTCGTTATATTGTTTCTGCTTTTGCTATTTTTTGCTCCTTGGGCTTTAGGGTTTGTGCTTCTCTTTTTGTTGATATTTCTGTTGGTCTTCGTTCCTCTTGGATTTGCCGCTCAGTCGTTCGTTTGGTTAATTTTAGGTCCAGGGCAGCTGGTGCGTATATTGTTCAACAAGAAAGTTAGACGTAACCATGCTTTGGAACATGCCACAGTTAACGTCATAGAAGAGCGTTACGGACCTACGAATATAGCTGGAATGGCATACGATAACGGCTTTACCTTGAAAGGGATAATGGACCCCTATCTGGTATTGGCAGCTGCCCGCGAAGGGTTGCTAAGGTTGAGCCAGGGTGAAAGGAAACTAGCCGTCCATCCCAGGTGCGGCACGACGATAGTTGTCACCAATACGTTGGCCGCCATAGTGTTTGTGGGTTTGCTGATAGCGACTAAACATTTGAGTTTAGTTTATATATTGCTTGCCATATTGTGCGCTCACCTATTTGGTGTGTCTTTTAGTAAAATCGCACAATATTACATTACCACAAGCCAGGATGTAAAGGGAATGACGATAGAGGGCATAGAGGTAAGATCAAATCCCGCAAGCTTCTTTGGAATAAAATTCATGATGCCCTCAGAGCTCTTCATATTGACTAGACAGCCGGGTGAGGGTGTGAGCGTTGAGGTGATAGATCCGTGAAGGGCGTTGAGGCAGCTCTTGCCATATGGGAGGAATCGCGACGCGGCATGTTTCTCTCGCAGGCTTTAAGAAATTACAGTACGGATTTATCGGAAGGGGAACGAAGGTTAGCCTCTACCTTGGTCTATAGTGCCATGCGTCGCTACAGCTTATGGGTGGATATAATTAAATCTTTTCTGCACAGGCCGTTTGAATCGTTATTTCCACTAACTGGAGATGCCTTGATATTGGGATGTGCCGGTTTGTTGGAAATCAAGCATTTTTTCCCGCAGGCATTGGTAAACGCCTTTGTAGAAGCAGTGAAGAAAAAAAGGCCTAATGATGTAGGACTGGTCAATGCGGTGCTTAGAAGGGTTCTTGCTGACGGAGGGCGCAGGATCGAGGAATTGAAGAGCAGCCAAAACTTACTTGATCAAGCGTTGCTCTGGGGTTTGCCCCCATGGGTGGCACGCCGGTGGGCGGAAACCTGGGGGCAGGAACTCGCTAAAAAGTTGTTTGTGTCGCAGGTCGTTAAACCCTATCTATCCTTTAGATTATCGCCCGATATATCGGCTGAAGAAATGGTTTCGCGGCTCTTGAAAGTGGGGATTAGAAGCTGGCCATCGCCGTATTTTTCTTATGTATTGAGGAGTGCGTCTTTTGGGCTTCCTCCTTCCATTGTCGGATATGACGAAGGGCTATGGACTCCACAAACTGAATCCTCCGTCTTCATATCTGAACAGGCAGTTTTGTTGAGTGCCGGTAAAAGGCTGATCTTGGACATGTGTGCCGGTCGTGGTATAAAGACAGGCCATATACTGGAAAGGACACAAAATACCATTGTCGAAGCATGGGATATATCTAAGAATAAAGTCAATGCCGGACGAAGGGAATTAAAAAGGTTGAGCGTGCTTGAGCGTTCCATATGGAAAGCCGGAGACTCCTTGTCTCTTGTACCGGATGCAATCCCAGACCTCGTATTGCTAGATGCCCCATGTTCTGGAAGCGGAACATGGAACAGGCATCCCGAGGGAAAGTGGAAGCTTTCCTCGGGTAAATTGGCCGGGTATTCTCGTCTTCAAAAAGATTTGCTTAAACGCGCTATTGACCTCCTTGCATCGGGCGGGATTGTAGTTTACAGTACCTGCAGTATGTTCAGGGAGGAAAACGAGATGGTCGTAGGGGAAGTCCTGTGTTCCGCACCTGAAGTCATCGAGATTGAAATAGATGGCAAGAGCTTCCCGTTGCAAAGGGGACGACCCTTCGGTTACTATATATGGCCAAGCAGTCCTTGGATGGATGGTTTCTTTCTGTGCATTTTGATGAAACGCTGAGGAGGGAAAAAGATGAGGCGCTGGATTAGCCTCTCGCTATTGGCAGTCTTACTGGTGTTAATATGCAGTGGCTTGACGATCCTGTATTTTGTCTTCTTCGGTGGCAGCTCGGTAATGATGCCAGATCTTACGGGAGAGAGTGCCATCGTGGCTATGGAGCGCTTGCAGCAGCTGGGATTACTGCCGAAGGTAGAAGAGGTCGATTCCTATGGGGAACCTGGAGTAGTACTGGAGCAGTTGCCCAAGGCAGGAGAGAAAGTTAAGCGTGGCAGGATAGCCATATTGAAGGTTAGCAGCAGCGGCGAGCGATTTGCGCTTCCAGATATAAGGGGAATGCAATACGAAAGCGCTCTAAAAAAAATTGAAGAGGCCGGCTTTGTCGCGGGAGATGTAGTTCGCATTTACGACAAGGATGTTCCGCCTGGAGTGGTGATAGCCCAAAGCCCTGCAGCACCTTCTTTAGTGCCCATGAAGACCAGGGTCAATGTCCTTGTGAGCCTTGGACCAAATGTGGGAAAGGGTAATGTATTTCCTTTGCCTGATGTGGCAGGGATGAACGTAAATGAGGCAAAGAAGGTCTTGAGCGAGGCGGGGTTATTTGCGAAGAACGTCGAGTACGTTGATACCACCTCTACTGAGCGAGATATTGTCATGGCGACTAAGCCTAAAGGGGGATCCCAGGTTACGGGGGGAAGCCAAGTTACTCTGGTTGTATCAAGCGGCAGGGCGCCTCAAAGGCAGATAGCAGTTGTACAGCAGGAGAAGGCACCTGCTGTGCCTAAGCCTGTTGCGGTGCAGGAATCCGAGCAACCAAAGCAGGAAAATAGTGCAGCACAAATAGAGCAGGCGAAACCTGCTAAACCGGTTCAGCCGTTACCTCAAGCACCTCAAGATAAAGAAACAGGCGAACAAAAGGAGAACAAGCAAGCTAAAGTACGCTATCCAGTACCGCCGCTGTCGCGACCTCTAAAGTTAGAAATTAAAGCTACAGACAAGCAGGGCGAGCGGACGGTTTTCAGTAAAGATGTAAAAGGCGGCGAATACATAACCCTTAATATACCCTATACGGATCAGTTGGTAGTTACTGTTTATTTGGGAGGAGAATTTGTTTGGGAGGAGAGGTACTTTTGAGAAAGGTGATATTAGCGCCATCCCTTCTATCTGCCGATCCTTTAAATATAGCTCTTGATATCGAGAGGCTAAAGGGCGAATGCGACTGGTTGCACGTTGACGTCATGGATGGACATTTTGTCCCTAATCTCTCTTATGGGCCGTCGCTTGTGGCTGCCCTCAGGGCTAAAAAGGAGATAAAGTGGCCCATCGATGTGCATTTGATGGTCGAACCCCCGGAGAACTTTATCGATCTATTCCTTCCCTTGGGGGTAGATTATTTAACCATACAGATCGAGTCCACTCCTCACGTTCACAGAGTGTTACAGCGCATCAGGGATGGAGGAGCGAAATGTGGCGTTGCCGTAAATCCTGGTACTCCGATAGAGTGGGTTGAACCCATCCTTTCTTTTGTCGATATGGTTTTAGTCATGTCCGTAAATCCCGGGTTTGGGGGACAAAAGTTCATCCCCCAGGTTCTCAAGAAAGTAGAATGGCTTTATAGGGAAAGGGCGGTAAATGGCCTTGATTTTTTGATCGAGATGGATGGAGGCCTTGGAATAGACAATGTGGCGACTGTCGTGAACTATGGATGCGATGTAATTGTTGCTGGCAGTGCAGTGTTTGGCAGCAGCGATCCTGCTCGGGCCTTAAAAAGTATGCGAGAAAGTGTAATGGAGGTGTTCCAATAAACTATGGGTGAGGATGACCTTCAAGGCAAAGACCTGGTCGAGCTGGGCGAGATTTTACGTCGCACCAGAGAAAGCAAAGGCCTATCAGTAGAGGAGGTTGTCAAGGACACTAAAATTCCTCGCGGTCATATTTTGGCCATTGAAAGCGGCGACATAGAGAAACTTCCTGGAAAGGTGTTTGCCAGATACTTTATTAAGGAATACCTCAACTACATTGGTCTGAAGGAGCTTTGGCCGCGTTACGATGCGCTCATCGCTTTAGGCGAGAACGTGGAGATCTCGCAAGTATTGGGCACCTATACACCACCTCCCAAGGGGTTCAGGGCTGCCTCAAAGTGGTGGGTTTACGCTATTCTTATAGTTCTTTTGATAACGAGCATTGGACTTCTTTATGCCCGAAAGGAACATGTGCTTGATGCCATGAAGCATCAAGATCAAGTAGTGTCGTCCGATGATTCGACAAAGCAGGCCACTGAGGTGCCTCGAGAACTGATTCAAGGTGGCCTGCCCTCGACAGTAGAATCAAAGGACTTGCCTTTGCCGTCGCCGTCTTTGTCAAAAGATGAAGGAGCGCAGAAACCTGCAGAGGAACCTGCAAAGATCTTGGAAATTAAAGCCACAAGGGGGAACTGTTGGGTTCGAGTGTTCAAGGGGGATAAGAAAGTATTCGAAGGGACCATCAAGCGCGATGAGACCAAGACCTTTGAAACTAAAGATGAACCCCTGAAAGTTCGCTTTGGAAATTTCCCTGCGGTGGATATAAAATGGATGGGCAAGACGCCAGAAATGTCGGATAAGATCAAAGGCCCTGTTCCTGCTATGCTCATTTATCAAATCGATGGGAAGGTCGTGAAGGTCGATTAATGGGAGATAAGGTATTTATCCTAAGTTTAGGATGCGCTAAAAATCAGGTCGATAGCGAGAAGCTTGCCGGCATGATGACCTCTCAAGGGTTTGAGATAGTTGATTCTTTGGATGCTGCTGACATAGTTTTAGTAAATACCTGTGCCTTCATAGAGCCGGCAGTCAAGGAAAGTATAGACGCTCTGTTGGGGCTTGAAGAGCTAAAAGCTTCAGGGAAAGCGAAAAAGATCGGGGTCTTGGGATGTCTTTTGAATCGCTACGGGGATGACCTAAAAAAAGAATTCCCTACTGTGGATATTTGGGCGAAGGCCGAAGAGTGGGATAAGGTATTGGCCTATTTTGGAAAGGATAAGCCAAGCACCTCCTGTGTACGTGGCTTTATCCCTGAAACCGTCAAGTGGAGTCGTTATATCAAGATAGCAGAAGGGTGTAACAATCGTTGCAGTTACTGCACCATACCAGAAATTCGCGGTCCTTTAAGGAGTAGACCGATTAAAGAGATCGTAGAAGAGGCCCAGTTCTTAGCCTCTCAGGGGGCGAAGGAACTTTGTCTGGTCGGGCAAGATCTCGCTGCTTACGGCATGGAGATTGATGGTCAATCTCATTTGACCGAATTGCTTGACATTCTAGATAAAGACCTGCCGTCAGATTTATGGATAAGGCTTTTATATCTCCATCCCGCTCATATTGATGAAAAGATGCTTGATTTTATATCTTCATGCAGAAAGGTTTTAAGGTACCTCGATATTCCGATCCAACATGTCGACGATGAAATCCTTTCTTCCATGAATCGCAAGGTCACCGAGAAGGATTTGAGAAAGATATTTTCATACGCAAGGAGTATAGACCCAGATTTTACCTTGAGGACCACTATCATAATTGGCTTCCCGGGTGAGGACGAAGGCAAGTTTGAAAAGGTCTTGCGCTTCCTTGAAGATATGGAGATAGATAGAGTTGGTGCATTTCTATACTCGCCTGAGGATGGGACCGAAGCAGCGACCTTAGGGAGACAAGTTCCTGAAAGGATCAAACAAGAGAGATATGATACGTTGATGGAATTGCAAGCCTTCTTGTCACTTCGACGTCAGGAGCGTTTTCTGAATAGGACCCTCAAAGTCCTGGTGGAGGAAAATCACAGTAATGATGGTTATGCTTTAGGGAGATCCTACAGGGAAGCACCCGAGGTTGACGGTGTAATTGTAATTAAAAATGCCAATAACCTTGTTCCTGGGTCTTTTGTAAACGCAAAAGTTGTCTCCGTTTCTGAACATGATATGGAAGCTGAGGTCATTTTTGATGAAGGGTAATGCATTTACAGAGATGGCGACTTTGTGGGGAATCGGTCGAATTTCATCCATGCCGGGTACGTTGGGATCTTGTGTGGCCGCGATTCCCTTGTTTTTCGTTCATATCCCTTTATGGGCAATAATACTTGTCATGTTGGTTGGAATTTACGTATCGGATGTATACTCAAAAAATAGGGGCGAGATAGACCCGAAGGAAGTTGTCATCGATGAGGTCGTGGGAACTTGGATAGCCCTATATGGATACCCCCCCAGCTATATAATCGCGGGTTTGTTTTTATTTAGGATATTGGATATATTTAAGCCCTTCCCAATCTCGTGGAGCGAAAAAGCCCCGGGAGGATGGGGCATAATGGCAGACGATGTTGTAGGAGGCATGATGGCAAATTTTATTTTGTTCGCGGTGGACTGGCTTTACTTTAAAGGGGGCTTTGTGGCTATATTTGCAGGGTAAAAAATAATAAATGAAAAAGAGGTAGCTTGATGCTCAAAGGAAATAATGTAGTCTTAATTGCCGTAGGCGACGAACTGATCGCTGGGCTTAAAAAAGAAGCCAACATCTCTTGGCTATCTGCCGAACTGATGCTCCGCGGTCAAGATGTCGTTGCAATGGAAGTAATACCTGATCAAGAAGAAGTTTTAGTGGATATGCTAGATAGATGGGCCGGAAGGGTTGCGCTGATTGTGATTTCGGGGGGATTAGGCCCTACTCATGATGACCGCACAAGAGAGGCCGTTGCTAAGTTTTTGGGTTTACCGCTAGTGGCAGAAAAAGATGTTTATGATCGGATCATCTCCAGATATCCAGCTGACTTAAGAGAGTCCCTTGAAAGGTCAGGCGAAAGGCAAGCTTACATACCAAGTGGTGCACAACCAATCTTCAATCCTTTAGGTTCTGCCCTTGGATTTTCGATAGATTTCAAAGGTACAAAGATCTTTGCCCTTCCTGGAGTGCCTCAGGAGTTCAGGGAGATGGCTCGCGTTGTGTTGGATTTCTTTAAAAAAGATGATGAGGTATGTGTAGGCCTGTGTAAAGTGGTGGGGTGGCCGGAAATCAAATTAAAAGACCATATAGCCAACATTATTAGAGAATTTCCTGCCAATGTTATGTTTTTACCCGAGCCCAATATTGTCACAGTGGCGATTAAAGGACCAAAGCACATAGTTGCGACATTGCAGGGTAAAGTAATGGAACTTATGAAGGGTGACATCTTGCCAGAAAATGCTTCCTCCTTGGAAGATGCCGTTGTTAAACTTGCCTCTAAATTGAACATCAGCTTGGCCTTTGCGGAATCCTGCACGGGGGGCATGGTAGGAGAATCCGTTACGAGAATACCTGGGGCTTCGTCGGTATTTGCGGGTAGTGCCGTTTGCTATAGCAATGAGGCCAAGGAGGCTGTCTTGGGCGTTCCTAGGGAAGTTATAGAGCAATTTGGAGCTGTTAGCGAGGAGTGCGCAGTTGCGATGGCCCGTGGAGCGGCCAATATCTTTAAAGCGAACTGCTCGGCGTCTGTTACGGGTATCGCTGGTCCTTCGGGGGGTAGCGAACGCAAGCCCGTCGGTACTGTATGTTTTGCAGTGACGTGCTTTCAAAGGTGCAAATCATGGACGAGGCATCTTCAGGGAGACAGGGAGACCATACGTCTTTGGAGCAACAACATAGCCTTAGAAGCTGTTTGGAGGGAGTTAAAGGACCTTGCCGAAAAAAGCGGAAGAAACGAAGGGTCAAATTAGGTGTTTCATATGTATTGAATTAGATGATTCATTAAAGGATAGGATTGGTATATTAGTTGAAAAGCTCAAAACCTTTGCGCCTAACTTAAGCTGGGTGAGCAGAGAGGCGCTTCATCTAACTCTCAAATTTTGTGGAAACTTGTCCATGTCGACAGTAGAGCTTCTATCCCAGCAATTGCAAGACCGACTGGAGCATTGTCAAGTTACACCGTTTTTGCTTGAGCTGTCGGGCGTAGGAGGTTTTCCGAGCTTAAAACGTCCTAGGGTTTTATGGTTAGGCGTCTCGGGGGATGTATCTTCCCTTTTAAAAGTTCAATTGTTAGCGGAAGAGGTGTGTTCCACTTTTAGGGAAATTCGCAAGGACGACAAACCTTTTTCTCCACATCTAACTTTAGCCAGAGTAAAGCGACCATCCGATGTAACCGCCTCGCTTTTAAACTTTATTTCTTCGATGGAATTTCCCAGTCTTCCCTGGCAGGTTAAGACGTTGACTTTTATGAAAAGCGATCTAACGCCTAAGGGAGCTATTTATACTCCCTTGGCACGGTATTATTTGGGAGGTGCCGTATAAGATATGGCTAAAAAGGAAGGTTCAAAGACGAGAGAGGACATACTTCAACAAGCTATTTCCGATATTAAGAGCAAATTCGGAGACGGAGCCATAATGCGACTAGGTGACGGCAACGTCTCGTCAGTTGACGTCATTCCGACTGGTATATTGCCACTTGATATCGCTTTGGGAACAGGGGGACTGCCCCGGGGACGGATCATTGAAATCTTTGGGCCGGAGGGATCGGGTAAGACCACGTTGGCTCTCCATCCCGTAGCGGAAGCACAAAAACTTGGAGGAGTTGCTGCCTTTATCGATGCAGAACATGCCCTCGATCCGTCTCTAGCCATCTCCGTTGGTGTTGATGCTAAAAGCCTGTTCATATCTCAGCCGGATAGCGGTGAACAGGCTTTGTATATTTTGGATTCCCTAGTTAGAAGTGGTGCGGTAGATATCATTGTCGTGGATTCAGTTGCTGCACTGACTCCGCAGGCTGAGATAGACGGTAAGATCGGAGAGACCCAGGTGGGCTTACAGGCCCGGCTGATGTCCTATGCCCTAAGAAGACTTGCGGGCTCCATCTCCAAGAGCAGATGCATCGTGGTCTTCATAAATCAATTGAGAGCGCAGATAGGAATGTCAGGATATGGCGGAGCTCAGGAGACTACGACCGGTGGAAGGGCGCTGAAATTTTACAGTTCAGTTCGTATAGAGGTTAGGCGGGGAAAGTCTATTACAAGGGGGGAAAGCATAATTGGACATGAACTGTGGATCAAGGTGGTCAAAAACAAACAAGCTCCCCCCTTCAGGGTTGCCCATGCGTCCCTAATATATGGCAAGGGAATTCCTAAGGCAATGGCAGTCTTGGATATGGCAATAGATATGGATGTCATCAAGAAGAAGGGTTCATGGCTTGCGTACAAGGGCGAAACCTTGGGGCAGGGCAAGGATAAGGTAGCCCAATTGCTAGAAGAACAACCCGAGCTCATGGAGGAGATATCTCGTGAGGTTAAGACGATCGTTGCCGAGAACGCCGGGCTGGTAAACTTGCTGCCACCTAGGGGCGCAGAAGACGAAGTTATCGAAGGCCAGGTTAAAGAGGCGGAAGAGGCGCCGTTGGACGATGAAGAAGTTCTGGAATTAGATGTAGAGAGCCCCGAAGACGCCTAGGTTTTGGGCAAATGTAATAGGGAAGGTTAACATATTTACATATAATACATTTAAAGTAAGGTTTATTTGTCTTGTAGATGGACATTCAAATAATTTTAAACACTGTGTGTAGATATTGACAAAAGATAACCTTGAAGCTAATATTACAGTTACCTTCTCGATGCAACATGAACGTTACATCGAAGGGTGAAGATGTCTCATTCAGCACCTTGACAAGTTCATAGGCAGCAGCGAGAAAGCCTCAGATAAAAAGCAAGCAAAAGCTAGCACCTAAACTTTAGGTGCGAGCCTCAAAGTCTTTTCAGCTAAGCTTTAGCGAGGATTGAACGGAGAGTTTGATCCTGGCTCAGGACGAACGCTGGCGGCGCG
>ERZ795062.115-NODE-115-length-71884-cov-13.812764_pt1 | contig 71884 bp, 66 predicted proteins | sample MGYA00375146_ERZ795062 | MGnify/ENA primary metagenome ERZ795062 (study PRJEB30191, sample SAMN05720281) | activated sludge metagenome | isolation source: Anaerobic digester | place: USA | collected 2015-07-16 ...
CGCTCCCCCACCCCCCACAGCGCCCCGACGGGCAGTTGCTGGACGAACGGCACGACCTCGTCGACGGGCACGACGACGAGCCCGTCGGGTTTGGCCAGCCCGGAGGCGAGTTTGGCGACGAACTTGGTGGGCGCCACCCCCACTGAGCAGGTCACCCCCTGCTCGTCGGCGACCGTGTCCCGGATCTGGGCACCGATCGCGGCGGGCGACCCCAACCGCCGGATCGCACCCGACACGTCGAGGAACGCCTCGTCGAGAGAGAGCGGCTCGATATACGGGGTGACCGCCCGGAAGATCTCCATCACCGCCGCCGACATCCGCGCGTAGAGCGCATGGTCGGGGGCCAGGACCGTGGCCTGCGGGCACAGCCGCTGGGCGCGGCTCATCGGCATCGCCGAGGTCACCCCGAACCGGCGCGCTTCGTAGGTCGCCGACAAGACCACCCCACGCCGGCCGGTGGCCCCGACGATGACGGGGGTGCCGACGAGATCGGGACGGGCCAGGAGCGAGGCCGAGGCGAAGAAGGCGTCCATGTCGACATGGAGGATGTGGCACCCGGTGTCGTCCGGCGGACCGGCTCCGGACCGCTGCGGGAGGGCGAACTGCCGCCGACTCATCGCCGGCTCCGGTCAGGGCCGGGCCGCGACGACGTGCAGGGCGGTGCCGAGCGCGGCGAGCGCCGGATGGCTGCTCGCGGCCTCCTCCAGGGCGAGCAGGGCCTGGCGGTCGGCCTCGGAGTCGAGGGTCGCCGAGGGCACCAGGTCGGTGAAGATCCGGATGCCGTGCGCCTCCTCCACCGTCAACCCGGCCGCCTCGATCAGGGCCACCAGGGCGTCGCGGTCGAAGCGGCGCGGCACCGGGTCGTCACCGCCCCAACGACCATCGGCGCTGGTCAGCGCGCGTTGGGCGCGCGCGAAGGACCCGGCGATCGCCCGCGACAAGACGGCGGCATACCGCTGGGCGACCACGACGCTGAGCACCCCGCCGTCGTCGAGGACTGCGGCGAGGTGGCGCAGCGTCACGCCGGGGTCGTCGACGAACTCCAAGGTGCCATGACAGACGACGAGGTCGACCCGGTCGCCGGCAAGCAGCCCGGTCAACCCGTCGGCATCCCCCTGCAGGGCCCGCACCCGGGTCGCCACGCCGGCCTCGGCCGCCCGACGCTGCAGCGAGGCGAGCGCATCCGGGCTCGGATCGACGACGACGATGTCATGGCCGGCACCGGCCAGGGGGACAGCGAGACCGCCGCTGCCGCCCCCGAGGTCAAGGACCCGCAGCGGGCGCCCCACCGCGGCGGCGCGGGCCGCGGCATACCTCGACACGGTGGCCCACACCGCGGCAGTGCGCACCGACGTCTCCACCCCGCCACGCCGGGCCGGCAATCGTTCCTCGCTCACGACCGCCACCCTAGTGCGCCGCACCGACACCACCACCTCACCGCTCACCAGCCCGAACTCCCGGGACTGGCATGCCAGAGTTTGCGCGCCGGGTCGGCATCGGGCAGGACCGGAGTGCCACGCGGCGAACCGCCCGCGGGCCGAGTGTCGGCATACGGGGACTGGCGGAACCCGGAGGCGTGGACCAGCACCCGCCGCCGCGACCCCTGGCCCGCCGCTGCCACCGCGTCCTCGGCGGCGGCGGCGCGCTGCCGCACGGTGGCGTCGAGGTCGGCCAGCCGGGCATGGACCGCCTCCAGGCCCCCGCTCTGCCAGGCCTCCCACAGGGCCGAGAGTTCCCAGGCGCCGGTGGCCCGCACCGACACCCCGCGGTCCCCGGTGCGGCGCACCACCCCGCGCACGAGGAGCAGCCACGAGTGGAACACGGTCTCGGCATACGGGCCCTGAACGTCCTCGAAAAAGGTGGCATCCGCCGGGCCGGTGCCGTCCTCAACGGTGAGGAACACCACCCGCCGCCCCGACCGGATCGGCGGGGTCTGAGTGGCGACCTTCACTCCCCCGATCCAGATCTCCGCCCCGCTGCGCGCCCGCAGCAGGTCGCCGGCTCGGGTAACGCCGAGGGCGCGTAGGAGCGGGGCGTAGGAGTCGAGGACATGGGTCGAGGCGTCGAGACCGAGGACGTCGAGTTCGGCCCGGACCCGCTCGACCCCGGTGAGCTCGGGCAGGCCACTGCCTTCGCGCAGGTCGGGGCGGTCCCCGAGGTCGAGCGCCAGTTGGGTCGGGTATGCCGTGGGCGCCCGGCGGGCGGCACGTCGCGGCTGACGGGCCAGGGAGCGCTGCCAGCGGTCCAGTTCGGCGACGTGAAGGAGCAGGTCGCGGCGGGTGAGCCGGCCGCGTCGCCCCAACCCGGCCCCCCGCCCGCCGAGGCCGTACATCGCATCGAACCCCCCGGCGAACACGAGCCGCTCGACGATCGGGCGGCTCACCCGGGCCCGCTCCCAGAAGTCGGCGAGGTCGGCATACGGGCGGGCGGCGACGATGGCGGCGACCTCGGCCTCGCTGACGCCCTTGATGTCGGCGAGGGAGAGCCGGATCGCATACCGGTGACCGTCGGGGAGGTCGGGGTGGGCCGGGGTCCACGCCGGGTCGACTTCGGTCGCGTCGAGGCGTTCGACCTGGTAGGTCGCCGTGGAGGCGTTGACGTCGAGACCGAGGATGGTGATCCCGAGGCTGCGGGCGTCGTCGAGGAGGAGCCGCTTGGGGTACATGCCCGGGTCGTGGGTGAGGACCCCGGCGAGGAAGGCCGCCGGGTGGTGGGTCTTGAGCCAGGCCGAGTGGTAGGTCGGCAGCGCGAAGGCCGCGGCATGGGCCTTGCAGAACCCGAAGGACGCGAACGACTTCAGGACCGCCCAGATCTCGTCGCGTTCGGTGGCGGTGTAGCCGCGGGCCCGGGCCGCCGGGCGCCACCACGTCTCGATGGCCTCCTGCCCGGCCGGGGTGCCCATCGTGCGCCGCACCTCGTCAGCCTGGGCCAGGGAGACCCCGGTGGTTTCGGCGACGATCTGGAGCACCTGTTCGTGGAAGACGACGACCCCCTCGGTGTCGGCGAGGGCCGGGATGAGACTGGGGTGGAGGAACCGGCGCCGGCGCCACCCGTGCCGGCTCTCCAGGTAGGGGACGATCATGTCGGACTTGACCGGGCCGGGACGGAAAAGGGAGATGTCCACGATGAGGTCGCCGAACTGGCGCGGCCCGAGTTTGCCGACGAGTTCGCGCTGACCGGGGCTTTCGATCTGGAAACAGCCCAGGGTGCGGGTCGTGCGGATCATGGCGAAGGTCGCCTCGTCGTCGTGGGGCACGGCCCGCTCGTCGTCGAGGTCGACCTCGAGGCCGTCGACGCGCGCGATCTCGGCGACCGCATGGGCCATCGCCGACTGCATCCGGATGCCGAGGACGTCGAGTTTGAGCAGCCCGAGGGTTTCGACGTCGTCCTTGTCGAACTGGCTCATCGGGAACCCGAGCCAGCTCGCCTCGATCGGGGTCCGGTCGAGAAGGCCGTCGTTGGAGAGGATCACCCCACAGGGGTGGACGGCGATGTGGCGGGGCAGGCCGTCGAGACGTTCGACGAGGTCGAACAGGGTGGCCAGGCGGGTGTCGGTGAGGCCGCGCAGCCGCACCTCGGGCAGGTCGGCCATCGCCGCGCGCACATCGCGGGCCCGGATGTGGGGGAAGGCCTTGGCGATCTCGTCGATGTCGGCCGGGAGCATCCCCAGGGCGGCGCCGACGTCGCGGATTGCGTGCCGCACCTTGTAGGTGTCCATCATCGACACGCAGGTGACCCGCTCGGCCCCGAACCGGGTGAGGATCGCCTCGTAGATCTCGGTGCGCCGGGCCGATTCGACGTCGATGTCGATGTCGGGCAGTTCGGCGCGCAACGGGGAGCAGAAACGCTCCATGAGCAGCCCGTGCCGGATCGGGTCGACCCCGCTGATGCCGAGCAGGTAGTTGACGAGGGAGCCGGCCCCCGAGCCGCGCGCGGCCACCCGCACCCCCATGCCCCGGATGAGGTCGGTCACCTCGGCGACGGTGAGGAAGTAGGTCGCGTAGCCGAGGTCGGCGATGACGTCGAGTTCGGCGGTCAGGCGTTCGGTGACGGTATGCCGGGTGCTCGCCGCCGCGCCTGGGTAGCGGTGCTCGATCGCGCCCCGGCAGCGGTGGGTGAGCACCTCGTGCGGGTCGGTGCCCTCGGGGATGCCGAGGATGCCCGGCTCGGGCAGGTGGACCCGGCCCAGGCCCAGGTCGTCACGGCCGGCGAGGGTGCATTCGGCGGCGACGGCGAGGGTGTCGCTGAACAACCGGTGCGCCCGGGACCGGTCGTCGGTGACCCGCAGCGCCCGCTCCCACATGGTGGCGCTGTCGGCGAGGAAGGCCGCATCACTCACCCGGTCGAGGTGGCGCGGGTGGAGAACGACGAGCCGGCGGGCGGCGTCGAGGACGTCGGCGACGACGGCATCGGCCCGGTCCCGGTGGCGGACCGCCGCCGAGAGGATGGCCCGCAGCCCGGTCTCGTCGGCCAGGGCGAGCAAAGCCCGGGCCTGCCGCACGCAGCCGGGGGTGCCGTCGGGACCGTCGTGGAGGACCACGTCGAGCGCCACCGCTTCGGGGGGCAGCAGGCGCAGCCACCGGGCGAGCAGGGTGCGGGCCAGGTCGAGGCGGCGGCGCAGCAGCGCCCGCCCGACGTCGCTGTCGGGCCCGAGGAGGAGCAGCAGCCGGGCCGGCGCGGCCGAGGCCGGCGCTGCGGTCACCCAGGTCCGCACGATGTCGGGCGTGGTCACCGGCTGGCCGCGCTCGCCGGCGAGGTGGGTATCGGTGACGAGGCGGCATAGGGCAGCCCACCCCTCACCCGCGGGAACCCCGGTGGCCCGACCACGGGCCAGGACCGTCACCCGGGGGTGCCGCGGGTCGACCGCTGCCCCACCGCGGACCGGGGTGGGCACCGGAGGGGTCGGCCGTCCCGTCGCGGTATGCCGCGCCCCGCCGGTGGCCTCGGTCGTCGCCCGACCCGGGGGCCAGGTCTGCCGGGCATCGGGTCGGTCGGCGACCGCGAGATCCACCCCGAGGATCGGGGCGATCCCGGCCCCCAGGGCCGCGGTGGCGAACCGGATCGCGCCGTACAGGCCATCTCGGTCGGTCAGGGCCAGGGCCCCTTGGCCGTGAGCGGCCGCCTGCGTGACCAGGTCTTGAGGCGTGCTGGTGCCGTAGCGCAACGAGAACCCGGAGGCGACGTGAAGGTGCGCGAAATCGGGCCGGCCGGTCATGCGACACCGGCCCTCAGGCGCTGCGCACCGGCACCAGCCGGGCCGGGGCGACCCGCACCGGCAACCCGACGACGACCTCGACCTGGGCAAGGAACATCTCGGCATCGCGCAGCACATCGTCGGCCTCGCGCGCCCCGACTCCGATCCGGCCGCTCTCGACCAGGGTCAGCCGCCGCGTCACCACGGCGAAATGCCCGGCCCACTCCCCCAGTTCGGGGGCCAGGCGGGGCAATACCTCCCACAGGCTCACCGGACCGGTGGTGCGGGCCGCTTGCCCGGGACGAGACCGGCGTGACCGGGCGGCAACGACCGCGGCAGCCGCCCGCAGCGCAGCGAGCTGGGCGGCCCGGTGACGCGCGAACGCCGACTCCGCGGCATACGCCACCCCGATGGCCTCGTGGGCGCGTTCGATCAAGGTCAAGACGTTCATTGCCGAACTCACGGCTGGCTCCTGGGCGGGTCGTGGCGTGGTCAGTCGTGGCGGCGCAGCAGCAGCCAGGGGCCGGAGTTTGCCGGCCCGTCGCAGCCGACCTCGTAGACACCGGGACTGCCACCGTGGGGCCGGGCCAGCACCCGCCAGACCCGCCGGTCACTGTCGGCGAGAACCGCGCGGTCCGCGCGCCACCAGGGGCGCCGCTCGCGCCAGTGGCCCTCGACGGCGGTCACGGCATACGCCCGGCCCCGCCAGCGGAAGGCGGCCGGCGAGCCCTCGGGACCGCGCGTCCGTGGGGCCGCGAGCCGCACCTCGATGGGTTCGTCGATCCTGCGCACCATGACGCCCACTCCCTTCGTATTTCGAACATTAGTTCGATATCGGAAGGATACCCCGCGTTCGGGCCCTCTCGTCAAGAGCGCGCGGTGGGCGCCTCAATCGAGGCGGCGGCTCATCGTGATGCTGTCCCGGTCGTCGCCGGGTGCTACCCGGATGGCCCCGCGAATCCGGCCCACCTCGGCATACCCGCAACCCTCGTAGAAGGCCTCGGTGCCGTGTCCACTGCGCACCCCCAAGGAGACGATCTCGACCCCGTCACGACGGGCGATGCCGTGCAGGCCGGCCATGAGCACCTGCCCCAGACCCCGGCCGCGCCGCGCGGGATCGACCATGACGCGATAGATCGAGCGGCCGTGGGCGAGCAACCGGTTGTGGCTTTGAACGAGGAAGGCCACGCCGAGCACGTCGCCGTGCGGCCCGCGGAGCAGCCCGGCCACGGTCCAGCCCGCGCGCATCGATGCCTCGTGGGCCTGCAGCGCCGCGTCGACGTCCGCGCGTGGCGCACCGGGCAGGAAGCCCACCGCGCCCCCGGCGTCGTTGACGGCGCACCACAGGTCGAGGACCGCCGCGCGGGTGGCCGCGTCGAAGTCCGTGCAGCGCTCGATGCGGGGCGCCTCCAAGACCGTCGACGGGGGTTCGTCGGGCAGGTCGTCCTCGAGAACCGTCGTGCCGACCCGCTCCATCCCGATCGAGAGCGCCGTGGCCACCGAGGCGGCGTTGTGTTCCTTGACGAGCGCCCGGACCGGACGTTCGGGGAGCCACTGGGCGGCATACCGCAGGACCGCCCGGGCCATCTCCCGACCGAGGCCCTCCCCGATGCGGTCGGCGGCGAGCCGGTAGTAGAGGTTGAGGTGGGCGTCCGCGCCCTCGCCGACCGGGCGCACCCCGGCGACGCCGACGACCGCACCGCTGCCGCGGTCGCGAGCGAGCCAGAACCCGTAGCCGAGGTCGGCGAATCGGGCGAGGTTGGCATCGAACCAGGCGAGCGCGATCTCGTCGGTCGCGGGCATCGCGTGCGGAGCGTGAGAGTAGGTGCGCGGGTCGCGGTGTAGCCGCACCCACGCGGGGGCATCCCGCTCGGTCGGCGGCGCGAGTGTCAATCGCGCGGTCGTGCGGACGGCACCGCTGGCGGGACCGGACGGCATACCGAAAACCCCTGTCAGCGAACGTATGCCGCGAGCTCACCGGCGAGCGCCGGCCCGACCTTGGCGCGGATGCGGGTGCCGTCGGCCTCGTGCGTGCTCGACGTGATCTCACCATGCTCGTGGATGCGGGAGACGAGGTCGCCGCGGGAATAGGGCACGAGGACGTCGACGGCGATGTCGGGAGCGGGCAACTCCTCGGCGATGAGGGCTTCGAGGGCCGCGAAGCCGGCCCCCGTATGGGCACTGACGGCGATGGCATGCCGCTCGTGGCGCAGCAGCCGATCGATCACCTCGGGGTCGGCGATATCGGCCTTGTTGACGACGATGATCTCGAGGACGTCCGCTGCATCGACGTCGGCGAGCACTGCGCGCACTGCCGAAATCTGGCCCTCGGGATCGGGATGCGCCCCGTCGACGACATGGAGGAGCAGGTCGGCGTCGGCCACCTCCTCCAGGGTGGAGCGGAAGGCCTCGACGAGCTGGTGCGGCAACTGGCGGACGAACCCGACCGTGTCGGTCAGGGTGTATTCGCGCCCGTCGGGGGTCTGAGCCCGCCGCACCGTGGGGTCAAGGGTGGCGAACAACTGGTTCTGGACGAGCACGCCGGCCCCGGTGAGCCGGTTGAGGATCGAGGACTTGCCGGCATTGGTGTAGCCGGCGATCGCCACGCTGGGGATGCGCCCGGCCCGCCGACTGCCGCGTTTGGTGTCGCGGACCGTCTTCATCTCCTTGATCTCGCGACGCAACTTGGCGATCCGGGTGTTGATGCGGCGCCGGTCGAGTTCGATCTTGGTCTCACCCGGGCCGCGCGAGCCCATCCCCTGGCCAGCGCCACCGACCTGGCCACCGGCCTGGCGCGACATCGACTCACCCCACCCGCGCAGCCGCGGCAGCAAATACTGCAACTGGGCCAACTCGACCTGCGCCTTGCCCTCCTTGGACTTGGCGTGCTGGGCGAAGATGTCGAGGATCAGCGCGGTGCGGTCGATGACCTTGACCTTGACGACATCCTCGAGGGCGCGGCGCTGGCTCGGGGCCAGTTCGGTGTCGCACACGACGGTGTCGGCGCCCTCGGCGATGACGACATCACGCAATTCCTGCGCCTTGCCCTTGCCCAGATAGGTCGCCGGGTCGGGGTTGGCGCGCCGTTGGAGCAGCCCGTCGAGGACCTGGGCGCCGGCCGTTTCGGCGAGCGCGGCCAACTCGCGCAGGGAGTTCTCGGCATCCTCGACGGTGCCCTCGGACCACACCGCGGCCAGGACCACCCGCTCCAGGCGCAACTGGCGGTATTCGACCTCGGTGACGTCTTGGAGCTCGGTGGAGAGCCCGGCGACCCGGCGCAACGCGGCCCGTTCGTCGCGATCGAGCTGGTCGCCGTCGTCGCGCCCCTGGTCGGGGTCGAGGAGGAAACCGGCCTCGTCGAATCGGTCGTCGGCGAGGGCATCGGCCCGGTGGGCAAGAAGGCGGCGTTCGTTCATGGCGCTCCCAGCCTCTCATCCGCCACCGACAGCGCCCAACCGATTTGCCCACGGACCTCCCCGATGCGCACTACCGTGGGTCCTCGTGACCGCCCCCGAGCACTACTTCACGGCCCGGCCCGCGAGCGCCGACGAACGGCGCACGATGCGGGTGCGGCTCGTGGGTCGCGATGTCGATGTCGAGGTGGCCCCGGGGGTGTTCTCACCCGGCGCGATCGACAAGGGCACCGCGGTGCTCCTCGACGCCGTCCCCGACCCCCCGCCCACGGGCACCTTCCTCGATCTCGGTTGCGGTTGGGGGCCGATCGCGTTGACGCTCGGTCTGCTCGCCCCAGCCGCGACCGTGTATGCCGTCGACGTCAACGAGCGCGCGCTGGACCTGGTCGCCCGCAACGCTGCCTCCTTGGGGCTGAGCGGTATTCGCGCGACGCCCCCGGACGCGGTGCCCGCCGGCACGGCATACGACCTCGTGTGGAGCAACCCCCCGATCCGGATCGGCAAGGCCGCCCTCCATGACCTGCTCACGACCTGGCTGCCGCGGCTGGCCCCGGGAGGCACGGCCTATCTCGTCGTCCAGCGCAACCTCGGCTCGGACTCACTCGCCCGCTGGATCACGGCCCAGTTGGGTATGCCGTGCGACCGGTTCGCCTCCAGCAAGGGCTTCCGGGTGCTGCGGGTGCGGCCCGCGCGCCCCTGACCGCACCGGCATCGCCGAGGCCCTACGGCAGGCGCACCTCGCCGTCGGCGACCAGCACCGCCGGCCCCGACAACTCGACCCGCCGCCCCAGGAGCAACCGCACCCCAAGGCGTCCGCCGGGCACGTCCACCGCCCAGGACGGTGTCCCATCGGCCGTCCCGGCCCAGAAACTCGTCGCAATCGCCGCCGCCGCCGCGCCCGTGCCGCACGAGCGGGTCTCCCCCACCCCGCGCTCGTAGACGCGCATCGCCAGATGGGCCGGACCCAAGGGGCGCACCACCTCGACGTTGCTCCCCTCCGCCGGCTCGGGGCGCACCCGCGGGGGCACGCTCAAGTCGACGCTCGCCAGGTCGACCGCCTCGGGGAGGGCGAGCACGGTGTGCGGGTTCCCGACATCGATCGAGAGCGCGCTGTAGGGATCGCCGTCGTCCACATGGACGAGCGCGTCGAAGCCGTCCCGCTCGGCCCGCTCCGGGTCGACCAACCGCCACGGCCCCAGGTCCACGGCATACCGATCTCCCTCGACGCGCACCGTCTTGACCCCGGCGCGGGTGGCGATCGCAAACTCGGGTCCGCGCTCCAAGCCGTCGCGCAGGAGGTATGCCGCGAACACCCGGGCACCGTTGCCGCACATCTGCGCGCGCGAGCCGTCGGCGTTGCGGTAGTCCATGAACCAGCGGGCGTGACCGGCGAGGGCGCGCACTTCGGGCTCGACCGCCGCCTCGGTCCGGAGGACCTGGATGACGCCGTCGGCCCCCAGCCCCGCCCGGCGGTCGCTCAGGGCCACGACGTCGGCATCGCTGATCGCGGTGCGCCCGTCGAGTGCGGGCACGAGGACGAAGTCGTTCTCGGTGCCGTGGCCCTTGGTGAACGGGATGGTGCGGGTCATGAGCGCCATTGTCCCCCGGCGCGTCCCGCTCCCGAGCCCAGCCAGGCGAGCGCGGCGGACCAGCCGGCCTCGGCATCGGTGGTGTCGAACCACGTGATCCGGGGGTCGGGGCGGAACCATGACTCCTGGCGGCGGGCGAATCGGCGGGTCGCACTTGCGGTTTCGGCACGGGCCTGGGCTCCGGTGAGGCGACCGTCGAGTTCGGCGAGCGCCTGGGCATAGCCGATGGCGGTACTCGCCGTCCGCCCCCGTCGCAGCCCCCGCTCCTCAAGGGCACTCACCTCATCGAGCAACCCCTCGGCCCACATGCGCTCGACCCGCGTGGCGATCCGTTCGTCGAGCACGGCGCGGTCGGTGCGCAACCCGATCATGACCGTGGGGCGTACGAACTCCCGCAGCGGCATGGTTGCCGAGAACGGGCGCCCGGTGAGGTCGATGACCTCCAGGGCGCGCACGATCCGGCGCTCGTTGCGGGGCTCGATCGCGGCCGCCGCGGCCGGGTCGACCGCCTGCAACGCGGCATACATGGCGGCGACACCCTCCCGGCGGGCCCGCTCCTCCCACCGCGCCCGCACCTGGGGATCGGTCGGCGGGATTTCCAGCCGGTCGAGGGCGGCGCGCACGTAAAGCCCTGAACCCCCGACCACTACCGCCAGTCGACGGCGTCCGGCGATGGCGTCGAGATCGGCCCGGGCACCCTGTTGGTAGGCCGCGACGCTCGCCTCGTCCGTCACGTCCAGGACGTCCAACTGGTGGTGGGGTACGCCGCGCCTCTCGCTCGGTGCCACCTTGGCGGTCCCGATGTCCATCCCGCGGTACAACTGCATCGCATCGGCATTGACGACCTCCCCCGGCCAGGTCGAGGCGACCCGGAGCGCCAGTTCCGACTTGCCGGTCGCGGTGGCGCCGACGATGGCCACCACCGGCGGCGCCCCGGCCTGCGGTCCGACGCTCCCCGACGATGCGCCAGCACCGGTCGGGGCCTCGCCCGCTACCGCGGCGTCGTCAGTCGGCACGCTCCTCCTCGGGCGTGTCCTCGTCGTGCCCGAACGGGTCGCGGTCCACGCCGGGCTGCCAGGTCAGCCCGGGCACCCCCCAGCCGTTGTTCTTCACCGTCTTGCGGGCCTTGCGGGCCCAACGTCCGTCGAGGCGGTCGACGTAGAGGAACCCGTTGAGGTGGTCGAACTCGTGCTGGAACATCCGCGCGAACCAGCCGGTGGCTTCGTAGCGCAGTTCGCGCCCGTCAAGGTCCTGGCCGGTGAGGACGGCCCGTTCCCCGCGCTTGAGCGGGAACGACTCTCCCGGCACCGACAGGCACCCCTCGGACTCGTCGTTCTTGTCGGGGTCGCCGGCAGCGGGTTTGGCCGCGACGACGTGCGGGTTGATGACGACCCCCCGCTCCGGGATGCCGTCGTCGTTACGCATCTGCCACGTGAAGATCCGCAACCCCACCCCCACCTGGGGCGCGGCCAGGCCGACGCCGCGGGCGGCATCCATGGTCTCGAACATGTCGCTGACGAGCGTGCGGATCTCGTCGTCGATGACGGCGACGGACTCGGCGCGGCGGTGCAGGACGGGTTCGCCGGTGATGACGATGGGGCGGATGGTCACGGCGGAGATTCTTCCAGACCGACCTACCTGCCCTTTCACAGGAACTCCCCAGTGAAACGGAGTTGCGCCTGCCCCGTCGTGTCGGCGAGGCTCGGTAGTGATGCCGGGCGACGGGCGCCCGACCGTAACGAAAGGAGGGCGCATGGGTTTTCTCGATGACGCCAAGGAGAAGGTCACCCAGCTCGTCCACGACAACCCCGACAAGGTCGAGGAGCTCTCCGATCAGGCCATTGACAAGGCCGGCGAACTCGCGGCTGCCAAGGGCGTGGACGCCGACAAGGTCCAGGCCGGCAAGGACTTCCTGGACGGCAAGATCGGCAGTTGAGCCGGCCGTCTTCGTGACGTCGAAGGGCCCCGCTCCCAAGGGATCGGGGCCCTTGTCGTTGTCATGGACAGGGCGACCCGATCGGGTATGCCGCCCCTGGGCCAGGTGCAGTCAGCGGCCCGCGGTCTGGCCGGGTGCTGGCTGGCGCCGTTGGGGTTCAGCCTCCGGCGGCACACCCGGGCGACGCGCCGGCCGCGAAGGCAGGGCGACCCAAGGTAGGCATTCCCAAACTCACGGGGGGCTTGCCCGGCGTCGGGGCGTCCTGGCTGGCGGCCCAGGCATCCCCACCGGCGGTGCGGCGCACGGCATACGGACCGCCGGCCAGTGCGGAGTCGGCGACCAGGTGGTGCGGGGCGCCGTAGGTGACGGCCACGGTGACGACATCGCCGGGGCGGGGTCGATCCTGCTCGGGCAACCCGGGCGGCAGCGCGAAGTGGACCAGTCGGTTGTCGCCCGCGCGCCCGCTCATCCGGGCCGTCTCCGCGTCCTTGCGCCCCTCGAAGGGCGCGACGAAAACCTCGACGGTGCGCCCTTCGAAGCGCCGGTTCTCGCTCCAGGACACCTCGTCCTGGAGGGCGACGAGGCGCTCGAAGCGTTCCTGGACGACCGCTTTGGGCACCTGGTCGGGCATCGTCGCCGCGGGTGTGCCGGGCCGGATCGAGTACTGGAAGGTGAAGGCGCTGGCGAACCGGGCCCGCTCCACGACCCGCAGGGTGTCGTCGAAGTCGGCCTCGGTCTCGCCGGGGAACCCGACGATGATGTCGGTCGTGATGGCCGCGTCGGGGATCCGGTCGCGGACCTCGTCAAGGATGCGGAGGAACCGGTCGCCGCGGTAGCTGCGGCGCATCGCCTTGAGAACCGCATCCGAGCCCGACTGCAGCGGCATGTGCAGGCTCGGCATGACGTTGGGGGTGTCGGCCATCGCCTCGATGACGTCGGTCGTGAACGCCGCGGGGTGCGGGCTGGTGAACCGCACCCGTTCCAGGCCCTCGATGTCGCCGCAGGCCCGCAGCAGTTTGGCGAAGGCGCCCCGGTCGCCGAACTCGACGCCGTAGGTGTTGACGTTCTGCCCGAGGAGGGTCACCTCGATGACGCCCTGGGCGACCAGGGCCTCGATTTCGGCGAGGATGTCGCCGGGCCGGCGGTCCTGTTCCTTGCCCCGGAGGCTGGGCACGATGCAGAAGGTGCAGGTGTTGTTGCAGCCGACGCTGATCGACACCCAGGCGGCATACGCACTGTCCCGGCGGGTAGGCAGGGTGCTGGGGAATCGCTCGAGACTCTCGAGGATTTCGACTTCGGCCCGTTTGTTGTGGCGGGCCCGGTCGAGCAGCGCCGGCAGCGAACCGATGTTGTGGGTCCCGAAGACGACGTCGACCCAGGGGGCCCGGGCCACGATGAGGTCGCGGTCCTTCTGCGCGAGGCAACCGCCGACGGCGATCTGCAGGTCGGGGTTCGCGGTCTTGGCCGGTCTCAGTTGGCCGAGGTTGCCGTAGAGCTTGTTGTCGGCGTTCTCGCGGACGGCACACGTGTTGAAGACGACGATGTCGGCGACCTGGGGGCGTTCCTCGACCGGGACACTGGCGATGTCGGCATACCCGGCCGTCTCGAGCAGGCCGGCGAGCCGTTCGCTGTCGTGAACGTTCATCTGGCAACCGTGCGTGCGCACTTCATACAACCGGGGCTTCGTCATAACCGGTCAAGGGTATGCCGCGTGCTCACCACCCGCGGAATCTGCGCGACGCCTGACTCGTTGACGCCCGCGGACGCCACCTGGCGCCCTACCTCTCCTCCCGAAGGACGACGCCCCCGTGCGCACGCTGCTCAATCTCATCTGGTTCCTCCTCGGCGGCTTCTGGCTGGCCCTCGGGTATGCCGCGGCCGGGCTGCTGTTCTGCATCCTCATCGTGACGTTCCCGCTCGGGGTGGCCTCCTTCCGGATGGCGTCCTATGCGCTGTGGCCGTTCGGGCGGGCGGTCGTCGACACCCCCAACTCAGGAGCGGGCTCGGTCCTGCTCAACATCGTCTGGGTCGTCCTCGCCGGCTGGTGGCTGGCCCTGGGACATCTCACCACCGCTGTCGCCCAGGCGGTCACCATCGTCGGGATCCCCCTGGCGGTCGCCAACGTCAAGATGATCCCGATCTCGCTCCTGCCCTTCGGCAAGATGATCGTGCCTACCGACTCCCTTCCCGCCGGTCAGCGCCCGCTGCACTCCCTGTGACGGTGGGCTCTCAGCGAGCGTTCTGACCGCCCCGGTGTAAGGGACGGGCGAATGCGGTCGCCACCGCAGTGAGGCGCATCGCCACCTCTCAAACCACCCCGATACGACAACGCGCCGCGCTGGCGACCCATCGTTGATCCTCCCTCGTGGTTCAGGCTGTACGGGTACGCCGACCGTTCAGGGCGCGTCAGCGACCCAGCGCTCTTGTGGGGCCATCCCAGCCCGGGTCGCTCCCCCAACTGGGGCCACGGCCGGCACCGCGTCGACGTGTTGGTGACGAAGGATTCGGGTGGGACGTTTACGAGCGCGAAACTCGATGCTGCGGCCGAGTTGGGGGTGCCGGTTGTGGTGTTGGCCCGGCCGGCGCCGCCGGTGGGGTTGACGGCGGTGTCGAGCGTTGAGGCGGCGGTGGCGGCGGTCTGCGGCGGCGTGTGATCGTGATTTTGGTGAGTTTGTGAGTGCCTCTTGCCGGGCCTGATGCGGGTGGGAATTCGCTTGTCAATCAGTGCTTCACGAGGGGTCTTGTGGCGGCCGTAGCGGCCCGTGGCGACCTCATCTGTGATTGTTATCGTTTCGTGACCTGGGGGTGTGGTGTGGGGGCTCGTAGGGCGGGGGGTGTGTCAGTGCACCTTCGTAGGGTGCTGGTATGCGAACCTCCGAAGTCACCGATACCGGGTACTGTCCCGGGGTTGGGCTGCGGGATGCGCAAGGGCCCGCCGGGCGCCGCGAGTGTGCCGCCGCTGTGGCGCCGCCCGTCGTGGGGGGAGGGTCTGGTGTTGGGGTTGCTGGTGGCGTGGATGAGCCGGGTGCGGGGTCGGTGGTGGGGTGGGATGTCCCGGGAGTGGGGGTGCGGGCGTTGGATGGCTCCTTGGTGCCGGAGGGCCTGGTGTTCGGGTCTGCCGCGGGCGTCGAGGCTCCTGTTGACGTGGAGTCTTTGGTGGGGGCGTTGCGGGTGGTGGCCGCGGGGGTGGCGGCGGTGCGTGATGGGTTGCCGGGGGTGTGTGATGCCGGGGTGGTGGAGTTGATGGTGGCATTGGGGGAAGCGGCGTGCGCGGTGGAGACGATGACGGTGGAGACCACTGCGGCGGCGTTGCTGCGGGGGTTGCCGCGTGGGGGGCCGCGGGCGTTGTCGCCGGTGGAGTGGGTGCGGACCCATCATTTGGGCTTGCGGGGTTTGGGCGCGGGGCCGGTGGTGGCGGTGGCCGAGTTGCTTACCCACCCTGGTTTGGCGGAGATCGCTGAGGGGGTGCGTTGTGGTGCGGTGCCAGTGGCCACGGCGGCGGTGGCCGCCGCTGAGACCCGCAAGGTTCTTGGTGCGTTGCCGGCGCGGGCGCGCACCGAGCAGACGCGCGCCCAGGTTGCCGCCGTGTTGGTGACGGCCGCGGCGTCGGGAGTGCCCCGGCTGGTGCGTTCGGCTGCGGTGGAGTTGATCGGTGCGCATGCCGGTCCTGACGGGTTGGACCGGTTGAGCGAGCGGGCGCACGTCCACCGCGAGTTGACTGCCCCTGCCGACTTGGGGGGTGGCCTCTTCGACTACCGGTTCCGCATCGACGCCCTCGGTATGGCCACCCTCGAGGCGGCCCTCGACCCGTTGAGTAAGCCCGCCTCTGGTCCTGATGGTGAGCCCGATCCGCGCACCGCCCGGCAACGACGCGCCGACGCGTTGATCACGCTGGTCGAAACCGCGGTCGCCGCACCCGACGGGCCTGCGTGCGGGCTGCGCGGACAACTGCACCTGACGATGACCCTCGATGCCCTCACCGGCACGCTGGCCACCCACCTCACCGGGAGCACTCGCCCCGGCGCGGGCCCCGGTCCTGGCCCCGGTCCTGGCCCGGGTCCTGGCCCCGGCGCGGGTTCTGTCCTTGGCCCCGGTTCTGGTCTCGGTCTAGGTCGGGGCGCTGGGGCAGGCCCCGGCGCGGGTTCTGGTCCTGGCGCCGGCGCGGGTTCTGTCCCTGGCCCGGGTTCTGGCCTCGGTCTTGGTCGGGGTGCTGGGGCAGGTGCCCCGGGGACGTGTGGCAGCGCCACAGGGCCCGTGAGCTCCCCGGGTGCGACCACGACGGACCCGACCCCGTTCGGGTCGGTCATCGGGCAGGGCGGAGCTGCGGCCACGGCTCGCCTGTCGCCGACCCAGGTTCGCCAATTCGCCTGCGCAGCCGGGATCATCCCAGTCGTTCTCGGTGGTGACGGGGTGATCCTCGACCAAGGCCCCCAGGTGCGGCTCTTCCCAGCCCACCTGGTCAAACGACTGTGGCTACGCGACCGCGGGTGCACCTTCCCCGGGTGCACCATGCCCGCGAAATGGACCCAAGCCCACCACCTGACCTGGCACCGCCACGCCGGCCCCACCACGCTCGCCAACGGCGCCCTGCTCTGCTCGCACCACCACCACGTCGTTCATGCCCGACATCTCCTGGGTCGACTCGACCCCACCACCAACACCATCACCTGGGACCTCACCCCCGGCTCCTACACCCACCCACCCGACCCCTAACCCCCTCTGCAGCCACGAGACACCACCTGGGACGACGACGCCCCCGCCCCAACGGCGGCCGGGTCCAGGCAGGCGATCCCACTCGGTCTGCTTTCCCAGGGCCCCCTGGGACGAACAGACATGGTCTGCCGAGATCGAGGTGGGGGCCTGCCTTGCCAGGCACACGCGGATGTGAGGTGAACGTCGCCGCCGAGTGAAGGAAACCCGCTCCATCGTTCACCGGCTCACGGCATCCACGCGCGGGTGTGAGGTGAGCCCCACCGCGACGTCCTCCCTTGCCACGCAGGCGCGGGTGTGAGCAGTTCCACACGGCGGCCAGCGTCGCGTGCGAGTCCCTTGCCACGAAGGCGCGGGTGTGAGAGTTCGGCGAGATTGCCGGGGGGCCAGCCGGGTGCTCTCACTGGCGCGCCCGGTCGCACCCAGCCAACGAATCAACTGACCGCCCCAGCAGCCCCACGGACGCCAAGCGGCCACCCCGCTGCCGGGGCGCCTGGCACAAAGGGCAACTGACCCAAGGAACCTGGCTTTCCCGCCCCACAGTGCCCAGGAAAGTTGCCCAGGCAACTCACACCAACGCACCGCGGCGCTCACCCGTTGCCCTCACCAAGGCGCGGGACGCCGGGCAGGCCCGGCGCGGCAGGCAGGCAGGCAGGCAGGGCGGCAGCGAACCGCTGAGCGCGCCGGCCCGTCAATCCCGGAGATGCTCGGGCGCCTCATCGAGCGCCTCCCGAATAACGCGCCTCGACACCTCCGCGCCGTAGCCCTTGCGGGCGAGTATCCCCGCCAGCCGTCGGACTTGGACGTCGCGGGGCAGACCGTGCAGCCGTGCCAGGCGACGCTCGACAAGGCCGCGAGCCAACTCCTCCTCGGCCCGCGGGTCGACACGGTCGAGGACCTCCTGGACGAGGTCGTCGTCGAGTCCCTTGCGCCGGAGCCCGTAGGCCAAGCCGCGACGGGCCAAGCCCTTGCTGGCCTGTTGGCTGTGGACGTACATCGCTGCGTAGGCCGCGTCGTTGACCAGACCGACCTGCTCCATCCGGTCCAGGACCGCGTCGGCGACCTCCTCGGGGCAGTTGCGGCGCAGCAATGCCTGGTGCAACTGACTGCGCGTCTTCGGCGCGTTGGTCAGCAGCCGCAGGACGATCTGCCGGGCCCAGTCGTGCGGGTCGGGCTCGCGGTCGTGGGCCGAAGAATCGCCGGGCTCTCCCACCGCCCACGGGGGTGGTGGGAGAGCAGCGGCACGAGGCGGCATACCCGGGGGATCAGAAGTCGACCGGGACGTCGGTCACCGGTTCGGCCACCGACGGAACGCCGACCCCCAACTTGTCCTTGATCTTGCGTTCGATCTCGTCGGCGAGGTCGGGGTTGTCCTTGAGGAAGTTGCGGGCGTTCTCCTTGCCCTGACCGAGTTGGTCGCCTTCGTAGGTGTACCAGGCGCCGGCCTTGCGGACGAAGCCATGCTCGACGCCCATGTCGATGAGGCCGCCCTCGCGGGAGATGCCGTGGCCGTAGAGGATGTCGAACTCGGCCTGCTTGAACGGTGGGGACACCTTGTTCTTGACGACCTTGACGCGGGTCCGGTTGCCAACGGCGTCGCTGCCGTCCTTGAGGGTTTCGATGCGACGCACGTCGAGACGCACCGAGGCGTAGAACTTCAACGCCTTGCCGCCGGTCGTGGTCTCCGGGCTGCCGAAGAAGACGCCGATCTTTTCGCGCAACTGGTTGATGAAGATCGCGGTCGTGCCCGTGCTGTTGAGGGCACCGGTGATCTTGCGCAGCGCCTGGCTCATCAGCCGCGCCTGCAGGCCGACGTGGCTGTCGCCCATCTCGCCCTCGATTTCGGCGCGCGGCACCAGGGCGGCCACCGAGTCGATGACGATGATGTCGAGACTGCCGGAACGGATGAGCATGTCGGCGATCTCGAGGGCCTGCTCCCCGGTGTCGGGCTGGCTCACGAGCAGATTGTCGATGTCGACGCCGAGCTTTTTGGCATATTCGGGGTCGAGGGCGTGCTCGGCGTCGATGAACGCCGCAATCCCCCCGGCCTTCTGCGCGTTGGCCACCGCGTGCAACGCCACGGTGGTGTTGTGCGACAGCACCCCGTTGGCCACGAAACTGTGCGTCTGCGGGACCATCAGGTCGAATGTCGGCTGCTCTCCCGCGTCTTCGACGCTGACCACGGTCTCGTAGGTGTAACGGGCCGCCGCAAGCTCTTCGAGGTAGGTCACGATCGAGGACGCTCCCAAGGGGAGTTCGCCGGCGCGCTGCTTCGCCCACTCGACGATCCGGGCGAGACGTTGACGCGAACAGCCCAATTGCGCATCGCGCCGGAAGAGGTCGCCAGCCACAGTGTCGAAGTCACGGTCTCCACCCACGGCATCGCGCAGGTCCCGCACCAGGTCGGCGATGTGGGGAACGTTTTCGAACTGGGGGTCACGCGGCGACGGACGGAAGTGGTCGGCCACCTGGGCGGCCCGGCGTTGGCTGCGGAATCCCACGGCGTCGAGGAACCGGTGGACCACCGCCGGATTGATCGTGACCGTGTAGTAGTCACGCTGATAGGTGGTGTCGAAACTGGCCGAGAGGGTCGCCGGGACCCCCAATCCGTAGAGCATGAGTTGGACCTGCTCACCAAGCACCCGCGAGGCGGTGCCCAACCCTACGGTCGAACTCTTATCGATCCAACCGTCGCCCTCGAAGAGCGCCGAGAGAAAGGCAGCCTGAATCTTGGCTCCCGCGGTGCGCACCGGGATCGGGACCGACTTGTCGGCAGCGTTGACGTAGGCCAGCCCGTAGTCGCTGGCCAGCCGGGTGCGCAACGTCGTGTCGAAGACGCGGTGTTCCTTGTCGTCGTAGTGCCGCACCGTGACCCCGAACAGTTGCTCGGCCAGGACGGACCATTCGGCGGCGACCTCAGGGTCCCAGTTGGTGAACGAGATCGCGTTCCGAGAGCCGAGGCTGCCTTCGGCCACGAGATAGCCGAGAAACACCGCTTCGTCTTCGGAAAGCGCAGGCCCGCATGCTGCTTCCTGAGCGCCGAAGAGTGCCGAAACGACCACGTCTCCGACCTGAATGTCCCCCACCCGCCGCCACACGATGCGACCCCGCGTGTTCATGACCCGCAGCGGGTGGTTGTGGGTCGCGGTGACCGCGCGACCCGAGCGGAGGGTCACCTTGAGGACGGGGCGACGATGGTTGTGGGTGAGAGCGGCGACCGTGTCCAACTCACCGCGCTCGTTGACGACCCGCATGCCCAGGTCGCGGATGTCGGTCACCCTGCTGGTGCAACTAGCCGCCTGACCGGCCCGGGAAAACACCTCAGCCACCGTCTCGAGCCCGTGATCGGACCACACGTATGTGTCGGCCGTCAGGCACTTCCCACTGCTCTCGGGCCCGTACACCTCCACGACCCGCCCCCGCGGCAGCCCCCCGATACCCAGGGCGATGTCGAGGGCGATGGAGCCGGTGGGGATGACCTCGATCGGGGGGCGCACGTCGTCCCCCAGCCGCATCACCGCGCCCTTCCCATGCTGCTTCTCGATTTGGGCCAGGGCCACGCTCAGGGCCTTGGTCTTGTCGCCGCCGTTGGCCTTGACCATCGAGAGGTTGGCCTTGCCCATCGTCGAGGCTGCCATGGTGATGCTCCTTCACTGCTGAGTCCGGTCGCGTCCACCGACGACCCGCTCTCGCTGTCGGTCTTGTCGCGATATCAGGTCAGACGCTAGGGGCACCCACTGACAGTCGTCCGGGCTTGCCGTCGGCCTGTGGACGACACACCATCGGTGGGGGCACCTGTGGACAACATAGCCGAACACTCGTTCGAGGTCTGCATTTCAGGGTCGCGACACGCCGACGAGTGCCAGCGATTCAACCGGCTAGCTGCGCGCACCCCGGGCGGGAAGACACCGGGAGTGAGCTACGTCAAGAGCAACGACCCGATCCGGCGGCCGGCACCCCACAGCCCGAGCCCGCCGAGCACCACGAGGTAGCCCACGCTCCCCGCGAGCGACCACGACATCTCCCCGAGGAATAGCGACCGTTCCAGAACCACCCCGTGGTACAGCGGGGAGACATGAACGACCCAGCGCAGCGCCGCCGGATAGGTCGACAGCGGGAAGAACGTCGCCGAAAAGAGGAAGAGGGGCTGGATGACGAGGAAGACGAACTCGAACGCCTGCCACGAGGTCATATATGTCGTCGCCCACATCCCGAGCCCGGCAAACGCCGCCCCGATCACCAAGGCACCCGGCACCGCGAGCAGCGCCCACCACGAATGCACAAAACCCATCGCGAGCGCCACGAGAAGGAAGCCCGCGGCATACACGCCACCGCGAATCAACGCCCAGGTGACCTCACCGGCAGCGATATCCCGCGGCGACGCGGGGGTGGCAAGCATCGTGTCGTAGAGGCGCGCATGACGCAATTTGAAATAGACATTGAAGGTGACGTCGGTGATCGCGCCGTTCATCGCGGACGTGGCGAGCATCGCCGGCGCCACGAAATCGGCATACGGGACGACCGTCCCCGAATCCATGGTGACCGTCTTGACGAGCACGCCCAAGCCGACGCCGATGGAAAACAGATAGAAGACCGGCTCAAAGAAACCCGACAGGAACACCGCCCAGCCGCGCCGGAAACTCGTCACGTTGCGCAACACGACGAAGCGCCCCAACCCCAACGCCAGCATCACGCCGCCAATCGGCGCCGGAACGCGACCAGCGTCAAGCGGTGAAAGACCAGCACGTATGCCGCGAGGACCCCATCGTGTGCCCACCACCAGGGCGGCAGCGGGTTCCCGAGGAACGCCGAACGGGCGAGCACCGTGCCGTGCCACAGCGGCGTGGCCCACGGGATGGGCTGCAACCACCCGGGCAATTGCGCAATCGGGAAGAACGTCCCCGAAAAGAGCATGAGCGGGGTGACGACGAGCCGGAAGATCGTCGTGAACCCCTCGTCGGTCTCCGAGCGCGCCGCAACATAGAACAAGGGGGCCACAAACGCCAACGCCGTCAGCACCGCAATGGGTATGCCGAGCAGCGCCCACCACGATCCCACTCCCCCGGCGATCGCGGCAATTCCGATGAAGACCGCGACGGCCCAGGCGATCCCGGTCGCGATGACGATCCAATGGGCGCGCACAATATCGGCGACCCGCTGCGGGGTAGCGAGCATCGCGGCATACATCTGATTCCATTTGAGCAATGTCATGACCGGCCAGGTCGACTCGCTGACGGCCAACGTCATCGCCGAACTCATGACCAACCCGGGCACGACATACCGCAGATAGGGAACCCCCTCGACACCCCCGGAGGCGGCGTCCACAAGCGAGCCGACCCCCAGGCCCATGGCCGCGAGAAAGAACACGGGAGTCAAGAAGCGGCTGACGATTTGGCCTCGCCAGGTGCGTTTGGCCAAGGTGAGGTGAAAGGCGAGCAGACCGGCGGTGCGCTCACCCCAGGACAGCGGCGGGCGCGGCCCGGCAGCCAGCCGACTCGGCGCCGACGACGGCGACGGCGCCGGCCCAGGCGTCGGCGACGGCCCCGGCGTCGGCCCCGCGGCGCCCATCAGTCGACCAGCGTTCGGCCGGTGAGGTGGAGGAAGACGTCCTCCAGGGTCGAACGGCGCACCAGCGTGGACAGGGGCACGACTCCCCGCGCCGCGAGGGCCGCAACCACGGCGTCGCCGTCCGCGGCATACACGAGGATCCGGTCCGGGAGCACCTCCACCCGCTCCCCCAGACCGGCCAGCGCGCCCGCGTGCGCACCGTGGTCGTCGGCGTCGAAGCGCACCTCGACGACCTCGCGCGTCGAATGGGCCTCGATAAGCGCCCGCGGACTCCCCTCGGCGACGATCCGGCCCCGGTCCATGACGACGAGCCGGTCGCACAACTGCTCGGCCTCGTCCATGTAGTGCGTCGTGAGGATCAGCGTGACCCCCTGCCGTTTCAGGCGAAACAGTTTGTCCCACAACGTATGCCGCGCCTGCGGGTCGAGCCCGGTCGTCGGCTCGTCGAGGAGGAGGAGTTCGGGGTTGTTGATCAGGCTGCGGGCGATGACCAGGCGCCGCTTCATCCCCCCGGACAGCGGCTCGACCTTGTCGGCGCGGCGCTCGGTGAGTTGGGCGAAGTCGAGCAACTCCTCGGCGCGAGCGCGGACCTGCGCGCGCGTCAGGCCGAAGAACCGCCCGTAGACCCAGAGGTTCTCCTGGACCGAGAGTTCCTCGTCGAGGAGGTCTTTCTGGGGGCAGATGCCCAGCCGGGCGCGGATTGCCGGCCCATGGGTCGCCGGGTCGAGACCGAAGATCCGCAGGTCACCGCTGCTCACCGGGGAGGTGGCCCCGATCATCCGCATGGTGCTCGACTTGCCCGCACCGTTGGGCCCGAGGAACCCGAACGCCTCGCCGCGCCGCACGTCCACGTCGATGCCGTCGACCGCGACGAAGTCCCCGAACCGCTTCGTCAACCCCCTCGCCGACAGCAGCACCTCATCGCTCACGTCGGGAAGGGTATCCCTCGCGGGCGACGGCTCGCCTTCGGTTTTCGTCGTCGGGTATGCCGCGGTCAGGGAGCGCTGCGCGGGTCGCGTCCCAGCGCCCGATCCGGGGGTACGTCGAAGTCGCGGCAGATCGCGGACCAGACCGCGCGCGGACTGACACCGGCGGCGAGGGCCGCTTCGCTCGTTGCCGCAACCTCGCTGAGGACGTGGGTGCGCGCCACCGTCGAGGCGTAGGCCGGCCCGAACTCACCCTCCATGAGTTCCCAGAACCGGCTCTCCCGCATGGCCGGAGTGTATGCCGGCCGGCGGACCCGGGTGCCCGCGTCCAGGTCACCGGGGTGCCCGCTTTCCGGTTGTTGGGCCGGCCCCTTCGTCGGTCCTCGGGCGCGTGCGACCCGACGGTCAGGAGGACGAGGGCGCGATGTCGAGGTCGACCATGAGTTCGTTGGCGAGGGACTCCAGGGCGGCCCGAGCGGCATCGACGGAACCGCCCTCGGGCAGCCGGACCAGACCATCGGCCCGGAAGAGCAGACCGTCGCTCATCGGAGCCGGGCTCGAGGTGGTGGTCAGTTCCTCGATGCTCACGCCCGCGTCCGCGAGCGCCACGGCGACGTCTTGGACGATGCCGGGTCGATCCTGCCCGAGCAGGTGCAAACGGAGGAGAATCCCGGTGGGGAGCACATCTCCGGGGGCCGGTTGGGGATCGGCCGCCGTCAGACGGACCTCGAGGAGTCCTTGTTCGGTGAGGTTGCGGGCCGCGTCCCGCAAGCCGTCGATGCGGTCGGCGGGCACGTCGATGAGCACGATGCCGGCGAACTTGCCGCCAAGGTGGGCCATTTCGCTGTCCAGCCAGTTGCCGCCGCTGTTCGCCACGGCCGCGGCGAGGGCCGCGACCAGCCCGGGGCGGTCGTCACCGATGGTGGAGAGCACGAGGCGGGTCATGGGGTCAGCGTAGCCAGGTGCGCGTGGTCATGGGGGGAGTGCGCGTGGTCATGGAGGAGTCTGTACGTGGTTGCGCGGGTGGCTGAATCAGGGTTCAGGTGGGAAGGGGGCACTTTGCTCCCCGACTGTTGGGGTGCGAAGTGGACGTTGGGCGCTTTAGGCGGGAAAGGGGTTGTCGGTGGGGCGTGAGAGCGTTGGGGTGACATGGACGATCTGCTTGACCGGTTCTCCCCGGCCACCGCCGCCTGGTTCCGCGGCAGTTTCGCCGCGCCCACCCAGGCCCAACGCGGCGCCTGGGAGGCGATCGGGGCGGGACGGCATACCCTCGTCGTCGCCCCCACCGGCTCGGGCAAGACCCTGTCCGCGTTCTTGTGGGCCCTGGACTCGCTCGCGTCCAGCCCACCCCCAGAGTCAGCCAAGGAGCGGTGCCGGGTCCTCTACATCTCGCCGATGAAGGCGCTCGCCGTCGACGTCGAACGCAACCTGCGGGCCCCACTCGTCGGCATCGGCCACGCCGCCGCCCGCCTCGGGTTGCCGCGCCCCGACGTGCGGGTTGCGGTTCGCACCGGCGACACCTCGGCGCAGGAGCGGCGGGCGTTCGTGCGGGCGCCCAGCGACATCCTCATCACGACTCCCGAGTCGCTTTTCCTGCTGCTCACCTCCGCGGCCCGGGAATCCCTGACCGGCATCGAGACGGTCATCATCGACGAGGTCCACGCCCTGGCCGGGTCCAAGCGCGGCGCCCACCTCGCCCTCAGCCTCGAACGCCTCGACGCCCTGCTGACCCGGCCGGCGCAGCGGATCGGGCTCTCGGCGACCGTGCGCCCAGTCGAGGAGGTCGCGAGGTTCCTCGCCGGCGGTCGCCCCGTCGACATCGTGGCGCCACCCTCGACCAAGGAATGGGACCTGAAGGTCGTCGTCCCGGTCCCCGACCTTGCCGATCTGGGCGCCACCACCGACGACCTCTCCGGGCCCGCGGCCGGTGCCCAGGCGCGCACGAGCATCTGGCCGCACGTCGAGGAGCGCATCATCGACCTGGTCGCCGCTCACCGCTCGACCATCATCTTCGCCAACTCCCGCCGCCTCGCCGAGCGGCTCACCGCCGCCCTCAACGACCAATGGACCGAGCGCGGGCACGAGGGCATCCTCGCCCGTGCCCACCACGGATCGGTCAGCCGGACCCAGCGCGAGGAGATCGAGGAGGCCCTCAAGGCCGGCACCCTGCCCGCGGTCGTCGCGACGAGCAGCCTCGAATTGGGCATCGACATGGGCGCGGTCGACCTCGTCGTCCAGGTGGAGTCGCCGCCCTCAGTCGCTTCGGGGTTGCAGCGGGTCGGCCGGGCCGGGCACCAGGTGGGAGCCGTCAGTCGTGGGGTGCTCTTCCCCAAGTTCCGCGGCGATCTCGTCCAAACCGCCGTTGTCACCGAACGCATGCGCGCCGGCGCCATCGAGGCGCTCGCCATCCCCACCAACCCCCTCGATGTCCTCGCCCAACAGATCGTGGCCTTGTGCGCCCTCGACCAGTGGGCGGTCGATGACCTGCACGCGCTGGTCAGGCGGGCCGCCCCCTACGCCACGCTCACTCGACCGCTGCTGGAGTCGGTCCTCGACATGCTCGCCGGCAAATACCCCAGCGAGGAGTTCGCCGAGTTGCGCCCGCGCCTGGTCTGGGACCGGCTCGCCGACACCCTCACCGGCCGCCGCGGCGCCCAACGTCTCGCCGTCACCTCCGGAGGCACGATCCCCGACCGCGGCCTGTATGCCGTCTTCCTCGCCACCGGGGACGGCCCGGGTCGGCGGGTCGGTGAACTCGACGAGGAGATGGTCTACGAATCGCGCGTCGGTGACCTCTTCACGCTCGGCACGAGCACCTGGCGGATCGAAGACATCACCCACGATCGGGTCCTCGTCACTCCCGCGCCGGGGTTGCCGGGCCGGCTGCCGTTCTGGAAGGGCGACTCGCTCGGGCGGCCGGCTGAGTTGGGGCGGGCGGTCGGGGCGTTCGTCCGCGAGGTCGCGGGCGCGGCGCGGCATACGGCCCTGACGAGGGTCCAGGAGGCCGGACTCGACGCCTGGGCGGCCGACAACCTGCTGGCCTACCTCGACGCCCAGCGCGAGGCAACCGGGCACGTGCCCGACGACACCCTCGTCGTCGTCGAGCGGTTCCGTGACGAATTGGGCGACTGGCGCATTGCGATCCATTCACCGTTCGGGGCGCCGGTCCATGCGCCGTGGGCGTTGGCGTTGGCGGCCCGGATGCGCGAGCGGTTCGGGGTCGATGTCCAAGCCCTCCACGGCGACGACGGCATCATCGTCCGGTTGCCCGACCTGGAGTTCGACGAGGGCCAGGCCCGGATCGGTGCCGAAGTCCTCGACCTGGTGAGCCTGGACCCCGCCGAGGTCCACGACCTCGTCGTCCGGGAGATCGGCGGCTCGGCCTTGTTCGCGGCGCGCTTCCGCGAATGCGCGTCGCGGGCGCTGCTTCTGCCGCGCCGCCGTCCCGACCGCCGCCAGCCCCTGTGGCAGCAGCGTCAGCGGGCCGCCGCACTTCTGGAGGTGGCCGCCCGCTACCCGACGTTTCCCATCGTTCACGAAACGGTCCGCGAATGCGTCCAGGACGTGTTCGACGTCCCCGGGCTCACCGCGGTCATGCGGGACCTCCAGGCCCGCCGGGTCCGGATCGTCGATGTCGAAACCCCCCGGCCCTCCCCGTTCGCCCAGTCGCTCCTCTTCGGCTACGTCGCGCAGTACCTCTACGAGGGGGACTCCCCGCTCGCCGAGAAGCGGGCGGCGGCGCTGTCACTCGACCCGGCGCTGCTCGCCGAGTTGCTCGGCACCGGGGAAGGCCTGGCCCTGCGGGACCTGCTCGATGCCGAGGCCATCGAACGCACGGTCCAGGAACTGCAACACCTGGTCGCCGGCCGTCAGGCCCGCGACCCCGACGAGGTCGGCGATCTGCTGCGCATCCTCGGCCCGCTCACCCTCGAGGAGCTCTCGGCCCGCACCAACCCGGAGCACGCCGGGGCGCTCGCCGGCTGGCTTGCCGACCTCGAGCAAGCCCGGCGCATCCTCCCCGTCCGCTTCGGCGGCGCCCACCGGTGGGCGGCCATCGAGGACGCGGGCCGACTTCGCGACGCCCTCGGCGTATCGCTGCCGGTCGGGGTGCCGCAAGCCTTCCTCGACCCAACCACCGATCCCCTCGGCGCGCTCCTCTCGCGGTATGCCCGCACCCACGGACCGTTCACGGCTACCGACGTTGCCGAACGCTTCGGGGTCGGGGTGGCGATCGCCCGCGCGAGTCTGCACCACCTCGTGGGCCGCGGCGTCCTCGTCGAGGGCGAATTCCTCCCCGGGGGCACCGGCGACGAATACTGCGGCGCCGAGGTCCTGCGGCTCTTGCGGCGCCGGTCCTTGGCCGCGCTGCGGGCCGAGGTCGAGCCGGTGCCGGCCGTCGATTTCGCCCGGTTCCTCCCCCGGTGGCAACAGGTCGCGGGCCGGCTCCGCGGCCCGGAGGGGGTGCTGCGGGTCGTCGAGCAGTTCGGCGGCCTCGCCCTGCCCGCGAGCGCCTGGGAGGGGTTGGTCCTCCCCGCGCGCATCAATTCCTACGCGCCCGCCATCCTCGATGAGCTCCTCAGCGCTGGCGAGATCCTCTGGGTCGGTCACGCTCCGGTCGGCGGCGACGACGGGTGGGTCTCCCTCCACCTGGCCGACACCGCGCCCCTCACGCTCCCCCTTCGTGGTGAGCCGGAGCCTCTCGGGCCGCTCGCCGAAGCGGTGCTCGCTGCCGTCGAGTCGGGCGGGTCTTTCCTGTTCCGGGCGTTGTCGGACGCGGTGGGGTCCCTCGATGATGCGGCCCTCGCGCGCACCCTCTGGGATCTGGTGTGGACCGGACGCCTCACCGGCGACACCTTCGCGCCGGTGCGGGCCCTGCTCTCCGGTGGCCGAACCACCCACCGCAAGGCACCGGCCGGGCCGACCCGCAGCCGGTATGCCGCCCGCCGAGCGCGCCTCGGCGGCATACCGGGCGCCCGCCCGACTCTCCCCTCCCGCACCGGCCCCCCGACGACCGTCGGGCGCTGGTCCCTGGCCCCGACGCCGGAGTCCAACGCCACCTTGCGGGCGCATGCGATCACCGAGGGACTCCTCGACCGCTACGGGGTCGTCACCCGCGGCTCGGTGGTCGCCGAGGAGGTGCCCGGGGGATTTGCCGGGGTCTACCGGGTCCTCGCGGCGGCCGAGGAATCCGGACGGGTGCGGCGCGGCTACTTCGTCGAGGGGCTCGGGGCGGCCCAGTTCGCCACCGGCGGCGGGGTCGACGCCCTGCGTCAACAGGCCCCCGGCAGCGCCGACGCCAAGGGTGATCCGCAGGTGCTCGTCCTCGCCGCCACCGACCCGGCCAACCCCTACGGCGCGGCCCTGCCCTGGCCATCCCGGCCGGAGGGCGGGCACCTGCCCGGTCGCAAGGCCGGCGCCCTGGTTGTCCTCGTCGAGGGTGCCCTCGTGCTCTACCTCGAGCGCGGTGGCCGCACCGTCCTCACCTGGGCCACCGCAGACGACCCGCTGGGCCTGGCCGCGGCCAGGCTCGCCGACGCGGTGCGCCGGGGCGCCGTGGGCACCCTCACCGTGGAGAAGGCCGACGGTATGCCGCTGCTCGGCACCGACCACCCCCTCGGGTCGGCCCTGGCCCGGGCCGGGTTCACCTGGACCCCGCGCGGTCTGCGCCTGCGGCGGTGACCCATGCCCGAGGGTGACACGCTGTGGCGCACCGCCGACCGCCTGCATCGGGCGTTGGCGGGTCAGCCCCTGGTCGCGGCCGAACTGCGCTGGCCCTCGCTGGCCACCGCCCAGCTGCAGGGCATGGTGACCCTGGAGGTCCGCCCCCGGGGCAAACACCTCCTGCACCGCCTCGACAGCGGGCTGACGCTCCACTCCCACCTGCGCATGGAAGGCCAGTGGCGGATCGCTCATCCCGGGCCACCGACGTACCGGCTGCTCGCCCGCACGGACGTGCGGGCCTACCTCGCCACCGCACAGTGGAGCGCGCTCGGGTTGCGTTTGGGCATGCTCGATCTAGTCAGCACCGCGCGCGAAAACGACCTCGTCGGCCATTTGGGCCCGGACCTGCTCGACCCCGGCTGGGACGCCACGACCCTGCGAGATGCGACACGGCGGGTCGCGGCATACGAAGGGTTGATCGGCGACGCCCTGCTCGATCAGCGGACGGTGGCGGGGATCGGTACCTACTGGGCCAGCGAAACCCTCTTCGTCCAACGCCTCCTGCCCTGGACGCCCGTTGAGGACCTGACCGAGGACCAACTCACCGCCGTCCTGGCCCGTGCCCACGCCCTCATGGATCGCGCCAAGAACCATGCGATCCAGTCGAGCACGGGCATCCTGCGGCCTGGGCAGGAGAGTTGGGTGCATGGCCGCTCGGGGCGCCCGTGCCGCCGCTGCGGGGACACCATCCGGGTGGCGCTCACGGGCCGGTCGCCGCGCGAACGCACCCTCTTCAGTTGCCCCACCTGTCAGGGTGGGTTGGCACCCACGGACAACGGGCGAGCCCAAGCGCCCCTGGGGGCGCGCCCCATCACGCGGCGTTGACGCGCACCGGGGCGCGGGGACCAACGGGCAGCGGCACCGGCGCGGTCACGGCCTCGGCGCGGGCCACGCGCTCGCTCAGGTCGGCGAGCACCACCGACAGCGGCACATCGAGGGCCTCACAAATGGCCGAGAGCAACTCCGAGGACGCCTCCTTGGTGCCCCGCTCGATCTCGCTGAGATAGCCGAAGGAGACCGCCGCGTCGGTCGACAACTCGCGCAAACTGCGACCGCGCGCCTGGCGCTTCTCGCGGAGGAGTTCACCGAGCTCCTGACGGAACAACACCACGAACTCCTCCTCTCGTTCCAGGGCTCGATCACCGGCTACCTCGGGATGGGGCAACCGCTGACCGACACGCTACCGGCCCGGACTGTCAGCGAGCACCTCGACCAGCAACTTCACGGCGGATGTGACCGTTTGACGCCGGATCTGCGCGCGATCACCGGTGAGTAACGCCGACAGAACCCGCGTGCTTCCCGGACCCACGACGGCGACGTGGACCGTGCCCACCGGGTACCCGTCCTGGGGGTCCGGCCCAGCCACGCCGGTGGTCGCGACCCCCAGGTCGGCACCGGTGACCCGGCGTACCCCCTCGGCCATCTGCCGGGCCACCTCGGGGTCGACCGCCCCGCGCGCGGCGAGGAGGTCGGGATCGACGCCGAGGATGACCGCCTTGAGTTCGGTCGCGTAGGCCACCACGGCCCCCCGCACGGCCGCAGAGGCACCGGGCACGTCGGTGAGGGCCGCGCAGACGAGGCCGCCGGTCAGGGACTCGGCGGTGGCCACCGTGAGGTGACGGGCACGCAACTCCGCGACGGCAACATCGGCGGCCGGAGACGGCGAGGCGGCGGTCACGGTGCTGCGGACCCGTTCTGGTCGGCGCGCTCCGTGCCTGTCCGGGCCCGCTCGGCGCGTTTGCGGGCGGTGCGTTCACTCGTCTGGCGCAAGCGCAACGCCTGGAGGACATAGTCGACGCCGGTGACGACGGTGATGAGCAGCGCCACCCCCAGGAGCAAGGACGCGATGAGCGTCCACAGGCGCGCCAGGGGCAGCAGTTCGGCGGGCAGGATGAAGGCCGCCAACGCGAAGGCCTGCAGCGTCGTCTTGAGTTTGCCGCCGCGCCCGGCCGCCATGACCCCGTGCCGGATCACCCAGAACCGGACGGCGGTGATGCCCCATTCGCGCACCAGGATGACGATGGTGATCCACCAGGGCACGAGCCCGATGAGGGAGACCCCGACGAGGGCCATGGTGACGAGGAGCTTGTCGGCGATCGGGTCGGCGACCTTGCCGAAGTCGGTGACCAGCCCCCGGGAGCGGGCCAGGTCGCCGTCGACCCGGTCGGTGATCATCGCGACGACGAACACGCCGAGCGCGGCCCACCGGTAGGGGATGCTCCGGCCGTTGTCGGCGAGGAGCAACCACCCGAACACCGGGACCAGGGCGATCCGCAACACGGTGAGGTAGTTGGCGATGTTCCACACGCTCACCGAGGCGGGCGCACGCTGCGAGGTGGTCATCGCGCCCTTGCCTCCAGGTCGACCCCGGAAGCCGCGGTCACCGTGGCCGACACGAGCGTTCCCACGAGGTCGGCGTCCCGGCCCGGTATGCCGTGCAGCACGGTGACGCCGTCGGTCTCGGGGCCCTGGTGGGCGGCCCGGCCGACCCACGCGTTGTCGTCTTCGTCGAACTCCTCGACGAGGACGACCACCTCTTCGCCCACCCGATCCTGCGCGCGCTGGTTCATGAGGTGCTCGACGAGGTCGCTCACCCGCTCCACGCGCCACGCAACCTCCTCCTCAGGGACCTTGGCATCGAGCCGCTGCGCCTCGGTGCCCTCCTCGTCGGAGTAGCCGAAGACCCCGACGACATCGAACTCCCCGGCCTGCAGGAAGCGTTCCAGTTCGTCGACATCTGCCTCGCTCTCCCCCGGGAAACCGACGATGACGTTCGTGCGGAAGCCGGCCGCCGGATCGGTGTCGCGGATGCGCCCGACGAGGTCGAGGAACAGGCCGGCATCGCCGAAGCGGCGCATGCGGCGCAGCAACGGTCCCGAGGCGTGCTGGAAGGACAGGTCGTACCAGGGCATGACCTGCGGCAACTCGGCCATGGCGCGCAACAACCCGGGCCGGATCTCGGCGGGTTGGAGGTAGGACACCCGGACCCGCTCGATGCCGGGCACGGCGCACAGGTCGGGCAGGAGTGCCTCGAGCAGGGCAAGGTCACCGAGGTCCTTGCCGTAGGACGTCGAGTTCTCCGAGACGAGCAGGACCTCGCGCACCCCCTGCTCGCCGAGCCAGCGCGCCTCGGCGAGGATGTCGGCGGGGCGGCGGGACACGAACGACCCGCGGAATGAGGGGATGGCGCAGAAGGCGCAGCGCCGGTCGCACCCGGAGGCGATCTTGAGGGGCGCCCAGGGTGCCTGGCCCAACCGGGTCCGCACGACCGTGGCGGCGCCACTTTCGTGTCCGGGCAGGGCCACCGTCTCGGCGCGCGCCCCGCGCTCGACCGGGCTGATCGGCAGCAGCCGACGCCGATCGGCGGGCACATGGCTCGCGGGCCGCTCCCCCGCGAGGAGGCGGCGCAACTCACCGGAGAGGTCGGCATACGCATCGAACCCCAGGACGGCGTCCGCGTCCGGCAACGCCTGCGCCAACTCCTGGCCGTAGCGCTCGGCGAGACAGCCGACGGCGACGACGGCACGGGTGCGGCCGGTCTCCTTGAGATCGGCCGCCTCGAGGAGGGCGTCGATGGAGTCCTTCTTGGCCGCCTCGATGAAGCCGCAGGTGTTGACGACGGCAACGTCGGCGTCGGCGGCGTCCTCGACGATCCGCCAACCACCCGCGCTCAGCCGCCCGGCCAACTCCTCGGAGTCGACCTCGTTGCGGGTACACCCCAAGGTGACGAGGGCGACGGTGCGCTGCTCCTCCACCCGGGTCATAGCGCCCACTGTAGTTGGCGGCATACTCGTGATGGTGAATCGCTCGGCGCGGCCCCCGCTCGTCCTGCTCCACGGGCTTGGTCAGTCCCCGATGGCGTGGGAGGACGTCGTGCCGCCCTTGTATGCCGAGCGCCGCCTCCTGACCCCGTGGGTCCCGGGCACCCGGCCGATCGACCGCGAGATCCTCCCCCTGCCGGAGGCCGCGGCGGCCCTCGACCAGCAGCTCTTCCTCGAGGGGTTCGAGGAGGTCGACATCTGCGCTGTGTCGTGGGGGGCGATGGTGGCCTTGCAGTTGGCCGCCGACTTCCCCGCGCGGGTGCGGCGGTTGATCGTCATCGGGGCCCAGGTACGGCCGCCCCGCGTCGCGATCTGGGCGCAGCGGCAGGCGGTGCGACTGGTCCCGGCGAGTCGGCTCGCCGACGACGGCGTCGCCAAGGCGCGGCTGCTCGACCTGCTCGAGGTCGCCTCCCGCGCCGACCTGCGGCCGGTGTTGTCGTCGATCACGGCTGCCACCCTGGTCGTCGTGGGTTCTCGGGACCGGGTCGGCGCCCCCGCCGCCCGGCTCCTCGCGGACACGCTCCCCCACGCGCGGCTGGTCATCGTGCCCGGCGGGGGCCCCGAACTCAACACGCAGGCTCCGGCGACGGTGGTGGAGCTCGTCCGTTCTCACCTGGGCTGACGGCCCGTCGCGGCCGAAGCACCCCGTGGGATCATCGAGCAATGCCGACGTCGCCCGCTGCCCCGACCGCTGATATCCGCCGCTTGCTCGAGGACCACCCGGTGTGGGACGGGCACAACGACCTACCCTGGGAGATGCGGGCCCAGGCCGGCTACGACCTGAGCCGCCTCGACGTCGGGCAACGGACGACGACCACCCACACCGACCTGCCGCGGCTGCGCGCCGGTGGGGTCGGTGCCCAGTTCTGGTCGGTGTTCGTGCCTGCCGCGCTCGCCGGAGACGCCGCCGTCGTCGCCACCCTCGAGCAGGTCGACTTCGTCTGGCACCTCACCTCGGCGTATGCCGCGGAGCTCGCCTTGGCGACCTCGGTCGCCGACGTCGAGGCGGCCTGGGCCGGTGGCAAGATCGCCTGCCTCATGGGCGCCGAGGGTGGGCACTCGATCGGCTGCTCTCTTGGGGCGCTGCGCATGCTGTATGCGGTCGGGGTGCGCTATCTCACCCTCACCCACAACGACAACGTGCCCTGGGCCGACTCCGCGACCGACGAGCCGGTCCTCGGCGGGTTGTCGCCGTTCGGACACGAGGTGGTCCGGGAGATGAACCGGCTCGGCATGCTCGTCGACTGCTCGCACGTCGCCCCGGACACGATGCGGGCCGCCCTCGAGACGAGCCAGGCCCCCGTCATCTTCAGCCACAGTTCGGCCCGCGCCGTCTGTGACCATCCGCGCAATGTGCCCGACGACGTGCTCGCGGCGTTGGCCGGCGCCGGTGGGGTGTGCATGGTGACGTTCGTGCCCTCGTTCTTGTCCCCCGCGGTGCGCGACTGGGACCTCGAGGCGGCTGCTGCCGCCCGCGCCGAAGGGATCGACCCGCGCGACTACACGGCATACACCGCCTTTTGCGTGACCCGTCGTCAAACCCACCCCCAACCGGCGGCCACCATCGCCGATGTCGTCCGCCATCTCGAGCACATCCGGGAGGTCGCAGGGATCGCCCACGTGGGGCTGGGCGGCGACTACGACGGCACCGACGTCCTCCCCGAGGGCTTGGGTGACGTCAGCGGCTACCCGGCACTGCTCGAAGCGCTCGCCGAGCGCGGCTGGTCGATGTCCGACCTCGCCGCCGTGACCAGCGGCAATATCCGCCGGGTGCTGGCCGACGCGGAGGCGGTGGCCCGTGACCTGCAGACCACCCGGAGTCCCAGTCTCGCCACGTATGCCGCCCTCGACGGCGCGCTGTCGCCGTCCGGTGAGGCTCCATGAGCGGTTGGGGCGACAAGGTTCCCGAGTGGCTCAAGAGAGGGATGTTCTGGACCCTCATGGCGCTGGCCACCGCCGCGGCGGTGATGATCGTGATCACTCAGGGCCACCCCGGCTCCCTCCTCGGCTCTCAACCCGACCCGAGCGTCGCGGACGCCCTGGGTGACGTTCCGGGGGTGACACGGCACTACCGGGCCACCGGTCACGGGCGCTTCCCCGCCGATTTCACGATTCCGACGAGTGTGGAACTGCTCATCGAGGGCACGGCTTTGACCTATCGGGGTCCGTGCGGCCAGGAGATCTACTCGGTCACCGTCGCGAACTCCACGACGCTGCACACCACGCGCGTCTCGAGCACTCAGGTTTCGTGCGCCAACGACCAACAACAGAACGACGAGTGGCTGCGCTCGCGATTCGGCGGCAGCGCCCGGGTGTCGGTGTCCGGCGACACGCTGACGTTCACCTGGCCCTACGAGGACGCGAACGGTCAGAGCGAGTCGGCCGAGTTCGCCGCCGTCCCCTGACTTTGGCGGGCTCTCGCTACTTGCTCCGCATGACGGTCAACGCCACCAGGCGGCTGATGACCATGGCGACGTAGAGAACGCCACCGAGTTGCTCGATGGTCGTCACCGCCCGGGCGTGCGGCAAGATCGCGCCCACATCGGAGAGCCCGACGCTGGTCAGGTTGGCGCCGGAAAAGTAGATCAACTCCAAGAAGGTGCGCTTTCCCGGACCAGCGAAGGCGGTGAACGAACCGGGATAGACCTCCTGAATGGCCAGGAACACGTAGCCGAACGCGAAGAGCAGCACGGTAAAGCACGCGCCGACGGCAAACAACTCGTCCTTCGTCACCCAGGCGTCCTCGAACATGTAGGCGATCAGGCTGTAGGCCGTGTAGAAGTAGAACAACCCCAGGGCGCCGTGGGCGAAGGCTGCCAGGGTGCTCGACTCGGTGAAGAGGGTCGCGATTTCCAGGCCGGCCGCGGGCAACCCGAGGAGCACCGACAGCCAGGTCAGCGCCGGTGTGGAGCGGACCGTGATGATGGCAATCGTGAGGGCCGTGAAACTCAACAGGGTGAGGACCACCCGCCCGTACGACACCGATTGCAACCACGGCAGCAGCAGAATGACAAGAATCTGCATGGCGAGCAGGAAGGCCGAGGGCTGCTTGCGCAGGATCGCCCACCAACGATCCCGTCGACTTGGGCCGGTGGCCAGTTCCTCCCAGGGCATCGTCACGATCGACAGCCTATTTCCCGAGCCCTCGTAGACTGACGCCCATGCCCGACCCCGCCGGCGTTCTCGCGCCCCTTGTTCTCGCCGGCGTCCTGCTGTTGAGCGGCTGGGCCAAATGGCGCGAACCGGCAGCGACCGGCAGCGCCATCGTGTTGTTGCGGCTGCCGCGGTGGCTGCAGGCCCCCTGGGTGAGCCGGGCGTTGCCCATCGGCGAGGCGTTGCTCGCGGTGGCGATCCTCGCCCCGTGGAGCCCGGTCGTGCGGGCCGCCGCCGGGGCCGCGGTGGTCCTCTTCATCGCGTATGCCGTGATCGTCGCCCGGGCTCTCACTTTCGACCCGCGCCCGACGTGCGGCTGTTTCGGGCGCATCGGGGACCAGCGGATCGTCCCGAAGACCCTGGTCCGCAACCTTTTCCTCGTCGGCGCCGCCGGGGTGTTCGCGTGGTTCGCCGGCGCCGGCCACACCGTGTGGAGCACGATGGCCGCCCTCGACGGCACTGGCTGGGCCTGGTTGGCCGGGGCTGTGCTGGTCACCGTGACGGTCGTCCTCATCGCCCCCCGGTCCCCCGCTGCCCCAGCCCCCGACCCGGCCCTGGCCCCACTGCCCGCCGGCCCGACGTCAGCTGCCCCCTCCCCTATCGACGCAGAAGCCGACCCGGAGGAGTATCTCCGCCGGCCCATCCCGGACGCCGTGCTCCACGACCCGGACGGCACGGCATACACCCTCGCCGAGATGGCCCAGCAGCGGCCCCAACTGCTCGTCTTCGTCAACTGCTATTGCGGGTCCACCCACGCCGCGCTGCGGCTGGCCCAAGAGCGCGCCCCGCGGTTGCCCCAGGTTGATGTTCGCCCGGTGTTCTCCGGGGTGCCGGTCATGCCCGGCGAGCCCGACCTGTCGACCGACCACTCCTGGCTCGACCCCAAGGGCGTGACCTGGCGGACGTTCGGCCTGGTCCAGAGCCCTTCGGGTGTCCTGCTCGGGGCCGACGGTCTGCTCGCCGGCGGTCCGGTCGGTGGCAACGCCGAGCTCGCGGAGTTCCTCGACGACATCGAAGCGGCCCTCGCGACCATCCCCCCCGCTCTGGCGAGCGTGTCCGATGCGCAAGAGTAAGCGCACCGGCGGCGACGAAACGCGCCGGGACCGGAAGGGCAAGCGGTCGTTTGCGCAACGGCTTGGGGACCTTCCGTACCCGGTCAAGATGGGGGCCTTGTGGACTCTGCTCGTAATCTGTGGCCTTGTCGTGGTCTTGATCGTGGTGTCCCGAGGTGATCCGCGCCCCCTGATCAAGGGCTGGCTGGCTTCCCCGAGCCCGAGCCCGTCGGGTCAAACCATCGGTGACGTCCCGGCGTTCGCCAACCGATGGGTGGCTGCTCGCGCGGTTGTCCCGGCCAGTGTGTCAGTGACGTCCGAATACTCCCTGTCGGCAGCTGGCAATCTGCTGCGGATCGACACCCCCTGTGGAGCCATGACCGCCCCAGGAATGATCGTCGATCATCGGCTCATTCTCACCCCGCCCTGGCAGGTTCAGATCCCCGGCCCCAATGACCACTGCACGGACCCACAGAACAAGACCCGTCAATGGCTAGCCATCCGGTTGTTCCAGGCACCAACCGTGGAGATTGAGCCGGGCACGGTCACCCTGCGGTGGTCAGCGGACGAGGCGGTGAACTGGCCGGACCGGGCACCGGGCAGCGGCGCAGAGAGTCTGGAATTCACCGCTTCCCCCACGGGCTGAGCGAATCCACCCTCAGCGCCGCCCAGTGAGTTCCCAGGCGTCCTCGCTGCCCTCCTCGTCGTCGGCATAGGCCCCCGCGCGCGCTCGGGAATCATCGTCGAGCGGCATACCGTCGTCCGGCCCCCAGGCTTCGTCGGCGACCGGAGGGTCCTCACCGCGCAGCAGCGCCAGGGTGGTGGGCAGATCATCGGGACGGACGAGCACGTCGCGCGCCTTCGACCCCTCGGAGGGGCCGACGACACCGCGCGATTCGAGCAGGTCCATGAGCCGCCCGGCCTTGGCGAACCCGACGCGCAGCTTGCGCTGCAGCATCGAGGTCGACCCGAACTGGGTGGTGACGACGAGTTCGGCGGCTTGGAGAAGCAGGTCGAGGTCGTCGCCGATGTCGTCGTCGATGACCTTCTTCTCGGCGGCGACCGCGACGTCCTCCCGGTAGACCGGCGCGAGTTGTTCGGTGACGAATTTGACGACAGCGTGGATCTCGGACTCCTCGACCCACGCCCCCTGAACCCGCATCGGCTTGCTCGCGCCCATCGGCAGGAACAGCGCATCCCCCTGCCCGACGAGCTTCTCGGCGCCCGGCTGGTCGAGCACCACCCGCGAGTCGGCCAGGCTGCTCGTCGCGAACGCCATCCGGCTGGGGACATTGGCCTTGATGAGCCCGGTGACGACGTCGACGCTCGGTCGCTGGGTCGCCAGGACGAGGTGGATACCCGCCGCGCGTGCGAGTTGGGTGATCCGGACGATGGATTCCTCGACATCGCGGGGGGCGACCATCATCAGGTCGGCGAGTTCGTCGACGACGACGAGAAGGTAGGGGTAGGGCGCGAGCACCCGCTGCGAACCGGGGAGGGGGGTGACCTTGCCGGCCTTGACCGCCTTGTTGAAGTCGTCGATGTGTTTGAACCCGAACGCGGCCAGGTCGTCGTAGCGGGTGTCCATTTCCCGCACCACCCATTGGAGGGCTTCGGCGGCCTTCTTCGGGTTGGTGATGATGGGCGTGATGAGGTGCGGGATCCCTTCGTATGCCGTGAGTTCGACCCGTTTGGGGTCGACGAGGACGAGGCGCACCTCGTCGGGGGTGGAGCGCATGAGAATCGAGGTAATCATCGAATTGACGAAACTCGATTTGCCCGAACCGGTGGCGCCGGCGACGAGCAGATGCGGCATCTTGGCAAGGTTGGCGATGACATAACCTCCCTCGACATCCTTGCCCACGCCCATGACCATGGGGTGATGGTTGGAACGGGCGACCTGGCTGCGCAGCACATCGCCGAGACTGACCTTTTCCCGGTCGGTGTTGGGGATTTCGATCCCAATGGCCGACTTGCCCGGAATGGGGCTGAGGATGCGCACATCAGCGGACGCCACGGCATACGCGATGTTCTTCGAGAGGGCGGTGACCCGCTCGACTTTGGTGCCGTGGCCGAGTTCGACCTCGTAGCGGGTCACCGTGGGGCCGCGGGTGAAACCGGTGACCGAGGCGTCGATGTCGAACTGCTCGAACACCTGGGTGAGGGCCTCGAGGACCCGGTCGTTGGCGGCGCTGCGCGCCTTGTGCGGGCTACCGGGGGCCAGGAGTGAGGAGTCGGGGAGGGCGTAGGCGACGTCACCGGCAAGGGCGAGTTGCTCGACGCGGGCGGGGAGTTGGGTGGTTGCCGGTGCCGCCAACGGGATTGGCGCGACCGCGACCGCCGGTGTGGGGCTGGGCTTGGCCGACAGCGGGACGGGGACCGTCGGCTCGGCCGGGGAGTTCGAGGGGTCGTCCGCTGCGGGTCGTCTTGGGCGCCGCGTCGGGGATCGACGGCGCGCCGCCGGCGCGACTTCGGCCGCCTGCTCAAAGGCAGTGGCCTCGGCCGGAGTGGGGCGAGGACCCCGCGGGCGCTCGCTGGTTGGGGTGGCGTCGCCGCTTTCGGCGGAGCGCTGGGCGCCGGTGAGGCGATCGCCGAGCGCGCGCAGCCGGGTCGGGACCTGGTGCAGCGGCGTGCCCGTGAGGACGAGCAGGCCGAAGAGGCCGAGGAGGACGAGCAGCGGAACGGCCCCGTAGACGGTGACCGCAGCGACCGTCGGGCTGGAGGCGAGAAACCCGACGATCCCGCCGGCGGCGCGCATGGCGTTCGCCCCACCGGGTGGCTCGGGGACGCCGGCGCTGAGGTGGACGAGCCCGCAGCCGGCCACCGTCATGGCGGCGGTGCCGATGCCCATCCGGGAGGTGGCTCGTTCGGCGTCGGGGGCGCGCAACAGGCGTAGGGCGAAGAAGAGCAGGACGAGTGGCAGGGCGTAGCCGACCGAGCCGAAGGTGCCCGCGACGACGGCGTGAACGAGGGTGCCGACCGGCCCGGCGATGCCCCACCACTCGCGGGCGGCGACGAGGATGGCGAGGGCGATCAGCGTGAAACCGAGCCCGTCGCGCTTGTGCTCGGGTTCGAGGTCGCGACCGGCGGTGTGGACCCGGCGCACGGTGGCCCCGGTGAGGGTGGCCATCCCCATCCACGTAGTCCGCACGGCCCGCAACGGCAGCGGCAGCCCGCCCCCCTGCGGCTTGCCCTTCGCGGGCCCGCGCGCGGGGGTCCGCCGGGTTGCCGGGCGCGTCGGGGGACGTCGCGAACGCGCGGCCGAAGAGGTACGGGTCGCCATGATTCTCACCCTAGGCGATCGTCACACCAATCCCATGGAGCACACGCGTACCAGCGTTGACCAACCGGCCGGACAGGTCGCGCTGATCGGTCAGCAGCAGGGGGTGGTCGTCGAGAACTGGATCGGTGAGACAAAGATGTGCTGTTTGTCGCCGGTGCCGGTGCTGTAGAAGCGCAGGCTGAAGGTCGTGATTCCGGCAGACCCGGTGTAACTGAACTTGGCCAAGCCGAGCGGGTTGTCGGGCTGGACAGCCCCGGTGGCCGGCGGCTGGGTGCAGTAGGCGGTGTCGTTCGTCGTGTAGGTCGTCTTGATCCCGATCCGCGAACTCGACGAGGATGCCGTGAATCCGCTCACCGCGACGTTATCGATGTAGGTCAGCGACGCGAGATCACTATCGATGTCGGCGACGTAGAAGGACACACAGTACACCGGCAGGTTGAAGGTGATGCGCAACTCTTGGTTCTTGGCCGCGCTCGTCGAACCGCTCTGGTTGAGCGTCAGCCAAGGGCCGTTGTAGGGAGCCGCGGTCAAGCCGCCGAAACTCGTCAGGCCCAGGTCAGCGGCGGTGTAGTACTTCCTATTGTTATAGGGCGACAACTCCGGTTGAATCCCGTTCTCGTAAATGTACGTGGCGGGATAGTCCGCGAGACTTCGCCCCGAGCCAGTTGGGGTGATAGCCGTGGCCCCGTTCCAGAAGGAGTCGTTGTCAGGCGTGTAGATCACGTAGTAGTACTGCGTGGTGCAGGGGGCACTGGCCGCCATCGCCGGGGCCGCGGCCGCGACGCCAAGGATCGGCACCGACCAAGCGGCACCCTTGGCGACCTGGCGCCGAGTGATGCGCGCAGTCGGCGCACTCGGGTCCCCGGTCGGGTCGTGAAACTCAGTCATGCAGGGGCCCCTTGATCAGCAAGAAGTGATTAGTCTTGCCTCAACTTTACCTTCCCTTTAACGCAGCGGGGCCTAGCACCCAAATCGTCTCAGGGTACTCTCAAGTAACTGCGCCGCATCACTTCTGCGCAACCGCCTGTACCGCAGCGAAACACCTGCTACCGCAGCGGGGCGACAAGGCGCCGGCGCGCGCCCCACTCGATCGCGGTCGCCTACGCCTCGATCACCGTGGGGATGATCATCGGGCGGCGCCGGATCTTGCGACCCACCCAGCCGCCGATGGCCCGCCGGATGACCTGCTGCAACTGGTAGGTGTCCGTGACACCCGACGCCACCGCCTCATCGAGAGCGGCCTCGAGCCGCGGACGCACCTCCTCGAACACCTCGTCGTCCTCGACAAACCCCCGCGCCGTGATCTCCGGCCCGGCGACGATCTTGCCCGTCATGGCGTCCACGACCACGATCACCGAGATGAACCCCTCGTCGCGCAGGATGCGGCGATCCTTGAGCAGCGCGTCGTCGGCCTCACCGACGGACGAGCCGTCGACGTAGACGTAGCCCGCCGGCACCGCCCCGGCAATCGCGATCTTGCCGTCGACGAGGTCGACGACCACCCCGTCCTCCGCCACGACGACCCCATCGCGGGGCACGCCGGTCGCCAGAGCCAATTCGGCGTTGGCGACCAGATGCCGCCACTCCCCGTGCACCGGCATGACGTTGCGCGGGCCGACGATGTTGTAGCAGTAGAGCAACTCCCCCGCGCTGGCATGGCCGGACACGTGGACGCGCGCGTTGCCCTTGTGGACGACGGTTGCCCCGCGGCGCATGAGTCCGTTGATGACCCGGTAGACCGCGTTTTCGTTGCCGGGGATGAGCGAAGAAGCGAGCAGCACCGTGTCGCCCCGCCCCACGTCGATGCGGTGATCGCCGTTGGCCATCCGGGACAGGGCCGCCATCGGCTCGCCCTGGCTACCCGTGGACACGAGCACGACCCGGTGGTCGGGCAGATCTTGGATCGCCTTGAAGTCGACGAGCACCCCGTCGGGCACCCGCAGATACCCCAAGTCAGCGGCGATGCCCATGTTGCGCACCATCGACCGACCGATGAAGGCGACCTTGCGCCCGGCCTTCTCCGCCGCGTCGAGGACCTGCTGGACCCGGTGCACGTGCGAGGAGAAGCAGGCGACGATGATCCGGCGCTGCGCGTGCCGGAACACCTTGTCGATCGCCGAGGCGATCTCCCGCTCGGGAGTGGTGAAACCGGGCACCTCGGCGTTCGTTGAGTCGGTGAGGAAGAGGTCGACCCCCTCCTCGCCAAGGCGCGCGAACGCCCGCAGGTCCGTCAGCCGCTTGTCCAACGGCAACTGGTCCATCTTGAAGTCGCCGGTGTGGAGCAGCGTCCCGCCGGAGGTGCGCACACACACCGCCAAGGCGTCCGGGATCGAGTGGTTGACCGCGATGAACTCGCAGTCGAAGACGCCGAGCCGCTCCCGGTCACCCTCGCGCACCCCCAAGGTGTATGGGGTGATCCGGTGCTCCTTGAGTTTGGCCTCGACCAGGGCGAGGGTCAGTTGCGACCCCACGAGCGGCAGGTCCGGCTTGAGGCGCAGCAGGTAGGGCACGGCCCCGATGTGGTCCTCGTGCCCGTGGGTGAGCACGACCGCCTGGATGTCGTCGAGCCGGTCCCGGACGAACTCGAAATCGGGCAGGATGAGGTCGATGCCCGGGTGGGCGTCGTCGGGAAACAGCACCCCGCAGTCGACGACGAGCAACTGGCCGCGGTGCTCGATGACGGTCATGTTGCGGCCGACCTCGCCGAGGCCACCGAGGGGGACGACCCGCACCCCACCGTCGACGAGCGGCCCCGGCGCGGTGAGTTCGGGATGGGGGTGGATCACAGCAGCCCCGCCGCCCGCATCCCATCGCGCAGCCGCGCCAGGTGTTCCGGCGGGCCTTCGACCAGGGGCAGTCGGACCGCCGCGGACGCGATGACGCCGAGTTCGACCAGGGCTGCCTTGGCCATGATGGCCCCCTGAGAGGTGTGCATGAGCGCCTCCACGGTCGGCACCAGGTCCTGATGTATGCCGCGCGCCTCCACCAGGTCGCCCCGGTCGACGGCCGCGACCATCGCGGCATACCGCTCGCCGGCGACGTGACCGACGACCGAGACCACCCCGGTGGCGCCCAGCGCGAGTAGGGCGAGGTTGTCCTCGTCGGCCCCGGAATACCAGAGCAGGTCGGTGTCACGCATCACGGTGGTGGCGGCCCACTGATCGCCCTTGGCGTCCTTGACTGCGACGATGCGGGGGTGCTCGGCCAGCGCGACCAGCGTCTCGGTGGCGAACGGGATGCCGGTCCTCGACGGGATGTCGTAGAGCATGACCGGCAGGTCGGTGGCGTCGGCCACCGCCCGACAGTGGGCGATGAGCCCGGGCTGGGTGGGCTTGTTGTAGTAGGGCGACACAAGCAGGGCGGCGTCCGCGCCGGCGCTCGCGGCCCCGCGGGCCATGTCGATCGCATGCCGGGTGTCGTTGGAGCCCACCCCCGCGACCACCTTGGCCCGGCCGGCGACGGTGCGCACGACGAGCGCGACCATGGCGAGGGACTCTTGGCTGGTGAGGGTCGCCGATTCCCCTGTCGTGCCGTTGACGACGATCCCGTCGTGACCGGTGGCGAGGAGGTGTTCGACGAGCGCCACCGCACCGGCCTCGTCGAGGGACCCGTCGGGGTGCATGGGGGTGACCATGGCGGTGAGAACGCGGCCGAAGGGAGTACTCGTCATGGTCCCAGGCTAGTTGGTGACATCCGAGGCGAGGACGATTCGCGTGCCGCGCGCCGTCGCTGCCACCCCGACGAGCCGCTCGATGGCGTGTGCGGTCGTGCCGTCGCGCTGACCGCGTTCCGGCGGGAAGTCCTCGGCGGTCAGGCCCAGGTCGAGCAGCGGCTGCAGGATGTCGGTGCGGGCCCAGTACATGCTGCCCGCGGGAAAGCGCACCTGCGGGCTCGACGGCAGCGGTGCCAGTCCGGCACAGGCCGCCAGGACCTCACCGATCGCCCGGTTGCGCCCCCAGGAGAGCGACTCCAGCGGGCGCCCGAACGGCGCGGGCATGACGATCCCGACGCCTTGGTCGGCGCGCAGCCGGGCCACGATCCGGTTGATCCGGTCAGCATCCGGAAGCAACGCGTCGAGGGCGTGCTCGAGCCAGCCTCGCATCCGCGGGTCGTAGCCGGTCCGTTTGGTATGGAGGTGGAGGACGACGTCGTGCGCAGCATGCTCGGCGGCCCAGGCGAACAGCCCGCCCGCGGCGTCGCGCCCCCGGTTGGGCACCACCCGCCGCCGCGCCCCCGGCAGCGCGCCCGCCACGACGGCGTCGAGGCGGCGCGAGGTCGAACTCACGTAGACCCGGGCCTCGGGTGGGAGCAGCCTCAACCGGGCCGCGATTCGTTCGAACTCCTCCTGGAAGTGGGCGTGGATGAAAACCCCCACCCCGGTATGCCGCGCGGTCGCGCTGGTCTCGGCAACCGCGGACTCCGCGAGCGGACCGGGAGGCGTCGAGGCCGGTGGATCCGCAGCGACCGACCGGTCGAACGTGGTCGCCACCGAGACGATCCACTGGTTGATCCGACCGAGGGGCCCGAGAAGCGGGTTGCCGCGGGCCGGCACCCCGGTGAGGACGAGTTCGAGGGCCGCCGGCGTGCGCAGCGCGCCGAGGAGGGCCGGGTCAGAGAGCACCACCTGGGCCCCCGGGGGCAGCGCGGCGACCGCGCGACGGGATCGCACGAGGCTCAGCCCTTCGGAGACCGTTCCCCCCGCCCAGGCCCGGTCCGCAACGATCACCCGCGTCGGCGTCCGGCTCAGCCGCGCGGCATACCGGCGGTGCAGCACCGGACCGGCCAACCGCTGCGCGACACCCCTCACCGCCGGCGCCACGGGTCGAGCACCCGGCCGCGCCACCCGTCGGCGATCCGCCCGGCGGCATACCCCACGGGGTGGCGCACGGCATACGGATTGGCGGCGTACCGGGATCGGAAGGTGGCCAGGTCGCGAGCCTTGATCGCCGCAAACTCCGGAGCCGTGGACGTCGTGCCCATCCGGGTGCGGATCGGGACGCCGGTCAGGACGTAGTTATGGCGACGCTGGCGGCGGAAGAGCCAGTCGTCGCCACACCACACGAGCAGGTCCTCGGGGATGGGGACGTACGAAGCGCGATCGAGGGCCATGAGGGAGCCGAAGCCGTAACGCCGGACGTAGGCGGCTCGGCATACCGGTTCGGCCGTGTCGGGGTCGACGCTCAGGCACGAGAGGTCGAGGCCGACGATGCCCGCGCCGGCATCGAGCCGGTCGGCGAGCACCGAGAGCGCTGGTCCGGGGAAGACGAGGTCGTCGTTGACGATGAGGAGGCGCTCCTGGGTCGCGCGCTGCGCCCCAAGGTTCCAGGAGGGGTTGACGTAGAGGTTGCGGCCGGGGCGGACGATGTGGAGTTTCGGGAGCGCGGTGGTCAGGAGAGGCTCGGGGGCGTTGTCGATGAGGACGATCTCGGCGACCAGTTCGGCCCGCATGAGCACGTCGAGGAGCGGCATGAGGTAGGGCGAGCGCTGCAGCGTGGGGACGATTGCGGTGAACATGGCCTCAGCGGTCCTCGGGTCGGCGCGGATCCGGCGGCGCGGTGCCGTCCCAGGCCTGCGCGAGGTAGGCCAGGTCGGGGTCGACGTCCTCGCGGTGCTGGGTGTAGAAGGCGTTGAACGGGGTCCTCGCGTGATAGGCCCGCATCCCCGGGTCGAGCACGCAGACGAGCACCCCGCTCGCCCGGGAGAAGAAGTCGTTGTGGTCGACCATGCGGATGTTCTCGTTCCACCGCACCCGTTGGATCGAGGCGGTCCGGGCCAGATAGAGCTGCTCGAGTTTGACCTGGACCGGCAGCCCGTCGATGAGTTCCCCGAACGCCCGAAGCGGGGGCCGCGACCCGGGATACAGTCCGTCGGCTCCGTGGCTCATGGCGTACCACCGCGGCACCTCGACCCGGAGCATCCCGACGACGTCGACATCGGGATTGTCGTCGAGGTAGGCCACCGCTCCGGCGATGTCGCTCAGGGCCGTGAAGACGATGTCGTCGTCGGTGACGAAGACGAACTCGGTGGTCACGGCGTCGAGCGCCGCGTTGCGGCCGATGCTCACCCCGCTGTTGAAGGGCATCGGGAGGACGTCGACGCGCGGGTCGTCGAACGCCACCGCGGCGCGCGAGTCGTCGGCGATGACGATCCGGCCGTCGAACACCCGCCGGGCCGAGCGGACCAGGCGGCGCACGGTTTCCGGGCGCTCGAAGGTCTTGACCGCCATGGTCACCCGCTGCGCGACGGCGGCCCGCTCTCCCTCGCTGCGGCGCGGTCCGGCGAACCTGTCGTATGCCGCGAGCCCGGCCAGTTGCCCCCGGGTCACCCCCCGGTGCGCCCACCGCAGCGGGGCGCCCCATCGGGTCGTCATGGCGGCCGAGACCCGCTCGGTGTCCATCGGGCCTCCTCGGGGTTGCCAGCGCAGTCCAGTATGCCGCGCGCCCGGCTCCCGGCCGACTGGTGCGGCCCCGCTGCCCGCCCGGCCCTGAACCGGCCTTATAGGCTGCCGCGCATGGAACCTCCCGCCGGCCCCGATCGCAGCGACCATCCGGCGGTCGCGCGGGTGCTCGCCGCACTCGCGGTCGCCGGGCACCCGACGACGATCCGGCACCTGCCCGACGCGGTGCGCACGGCGGCGGCCGCGGCCGAGGCGCTCGGGGTGACACCGGCCGAGATCGCGAACTCGCTCGTCTTCGCTGCCGACGCCGGGGACGGCACCGACGCCACCCCCCTGCTCGTCATGGCCTCCGGGGGCCATCGCGTCGACCTGCCGTGGATCGCCGGGCAGTTGGGCCTGCCTCCGCTGCGCCGGGCCACCCCCGAGGAGGTCCGCGCGTGGACCGGCTTCGCCATTGGTGGCGTGGCCCCGGTCGGGCACGTGCAGGCGTTGCCGGCGGTCGTCGACATCACGCTCGAGGCGTTCCCCGTCGTGTGGGCTGCGGCGGGACACTCGCATTCGGTGTTCCCGACGACGTATGCCGACCTGCTCACCCTGACCGGCGGCATACCGCTCACGGTGACGGGCGGATAAGACCGAGGCGTTCGACGACCTCAATGGCGGCCGTCGAATGGTTCATCGTGATGAAGTGCAGGCCCGGGGCGCCCTCGGCGAGCATCCGGTCGGCAAGCTCGGTGGCGATGTCGACGCCGACGGCACGCACGGCGCTTGGATCGTCGGCCACGGCGTCGAGCCGGTCGACGACAGGGGCCGGCAGCGGGGTGCCCATGAGTTCGGCCATCCGCCGAATCTGACGCAGGTTGGTCACCGGCATCAAACCCGGGGTGATCGGCAGGTCGCGCCGAGCCGCGACGGCATCGCGCAGCCGGGCATAACTGTCGGCGTCGAACACCATCTGCGTGACGGCGAAACTCGCCCCGGCGTCGGCCTTGCGGACGAGCACGTCGACGTCGTGGGCGAAACCGGGGCTGTCCGGGTGCCCGTCGGGGAAGGCGGCCACCCCGATCGTGAAGTCCCCGAGTCCGGCGATGAGCCGCACGAGATCCTCGGCGTGATCGAGACCCTCGGGATGAGCGGTCCAGACCCCGCGCACATTGCCCGGCGGGTCACCCCGCAAGGCGAGGATGTCGCGGATGCCGACCGCGGCATACGCCCCGACGACCCGGCGCACATCGGCGACCGAGGCCCCCACGCAGGTGAGGTGAGCCAGGGGGGTGAGCGAGGTCTGGGAGGCAATGCCCTCGGTGACCCGGATGGTGCGGTCCTGGGTGGTGCCGCCCGCGCCGTAGGTGACCGAGACGAAGTCGGGACGGACGCGTTCGAGGCGGCGGATGGCGTCCCACAACTGGTCCTCGCCCGCGTCATCCTTGGGCGGGAAGAACTCGAAACTCACCGAGGGACGCGGGTCGCGCAGTCGGTCGGGGATACCGGCGGCCATACCCACCAAGGTAGACCAGGCGCACGTCGTAGGCTGGGGGCTTCCGAACCGTGGCTCTCTCCCCCGGTTCGCCGCCCTTCGGAGGATGTCTGTGCTGCCCAGCCCGCTCGACCAGGCCGATCTGCGCTGCCGGGTGCAGGCGTGCATCGATGCCGAGTTGGCGCACCAGCGCGAGGTCCTGGCCGAGATCGGGCCCGACGTGGACGATCTGCTGGAAGCGATCGGGCGGCTGCTCACCGGCGGCAAACGGCTGCGGGCGGCGTTCCTCTACTGGGGGTATCGCGCGGCCGGGTGCCCGGACTCCGATGCGGCGGTGCGGCTGGCGACATCGATGGAGTTCTTCCAGGGAGCCGCGCTCATCCATGACGACGTCATGGATGACAGTGACACCCGTCGGGGTATGCCGGCCGCGCACCGCGCGCTCGCGACTCGGCATGCCGGGCGGGGTTGGGTAGGGGACGCCCAGCGCTTCGGGATGGCGGGCGCGATCCTCGCGGGCAACCTGTGCCTGAACTGGACCGAGGAGTTGTATGCGACAAGCGGTTTGCCGGCGGCCCATCTGGCGCGGGCGCGAGGCCTCTTCGATCGCATGCGGACCCAGTTGATGGCGGGTCAGTTCCTCGACGTGGTCGAGTCGGTGCGCCCTTGGGACGACGTGGATCCGGCCGAGCGGGTGGCTCGCGCGAGCCGTGTCATTCGTTACAAGAGCGCCAAATACACGATCGAGCACCCGCTGCTCATCGGGGCGTGCGCCGGTGGCCTGGCCGGTGAGGTGCTCAGCGAACTGTCGTCGTACGGGTTGGACTTGGGTCACGCGTTCCAGTTGCGCGACGATGTTCTGGGGGTTTTCGGCGATCCGGCGATGACGGGCAAGCCGGCGGGTGATGACCTGCGGGAGGGCAAGCGGACCGTCCTGGTGGCGCACACGCTGACGGGGGCGTCCCGGTCGGCTCGCGGGCGGGTCGAGTCGCTCCTTGGCCGGGCCGACTTGGGTCCGGAGCAGGTCGCCGATTTGCGTTCCATCATGACCGAGTCGGGCGCAGTCGATGCCGTGGAGGCCGAGATCGAGCGGTTGGCCTGCGCCGCCCGGGCCGCGCTGGGGCGGGCCGTCGGCATCGACGCATCGGCACGCGAGGTGCTCGACGCCCTCGTCGACATCTCCACCGCCCGCACTGCCTGAGGGCGTTTCTGGCCTGTTGTCGGGTGCCGGCCCCGGCCGGGCTCGGTGGCGCGCACACGAGGTTCCAGTGGGAAAGGGACACTTCGCACCCGGACTGTTGGGGTGCGGAGTGGACGTTGGACAGTTCAGGCGGGAAAGGGGAGACGGGTGAGGCGGCCCCGGGGAGACCAGCGGGCGCGCGAACGCGCTAGAGCGCGGTCTCCATGGCCCGGCGGCGGACCTCGGTCTTGAAGCCGGCCCGCAGGGCATCGATGGCGGCGCCCGGGACCGGCAGGGTGTCGTCGGGCGCGAACAGCCAGCCGATGATCTCCGCGTCGCTCATCCCCCCGTCGGCGAGCACGGTGAAGGTCCCCTTGAGCGCGGCCAGCGGGCCATGCTCGTCGACGAACGCCGCGGGCACCGACAGCACCGACCGGTCGCCGCGGCGCACCGCGATGAGGTCACGTTCGTCGAGCCATCGACGAATCGTTGTGATGCGCTCGCCGAAACGCTGCGCCAGGTCGGGAACGGTCAACCACGCGGGGACCAGGTCGAGGTCGGACGGCACGCTCACAGTCCCCAAGGGTGTCACACCACACGCCGTTCCTTCGGCACTCAGAGACGACACCGGGTTGCACATTCCCCGCCAGCGCGCATGGCCCGCGCTATTCTCCACTTGTCCCATCAGAAACATGAATAACATCAGCCTCACCGGTAACGTGGCAGGGCTCCGCCCACCGCCACGGCGCCGGACACGGCATACCGTCACGAATGCGGGGTGAGCACACGTGAGCACCTACACTCGGCAGGTGTCTTCCCCTGCCGACCCCGATCTCAGCGGTGAGGTCATCGACGGTCGGTACCACGTCCTCGAACACCTCGCCAGCGGCGGGATGGCCACCGTCTACCGCGCCCTCGACACCCGTCTCGACCGCGATGTCGCGCTGAAAATCCTGCGCCCCCACCTCGCCCACGACGCCGAGTTCGTCCGCCGCTTCGAGCGCGAGGCCCGCGCCGCCGCCCGTCTTGACCATCCCAACATCGTCGCGATCCTCGACCAGGGCGACGACGACGGGCGGCTCTTCATCGCCATGGAGTACGTGCCCGGCCGCACCCTGCGGGACGTGCTGCGCGAGGAGGGGTCGCTCACCCCCAGGGCCGCACTTGACCTCATGGACCCGGCGCTGGCCGCTCTCGGGCACGCGCACCAGGCCGGGTTCATGCACCGAGACGTCAAGCCCGAGAACGTCCTGCTCCGCGACGACGGCGTCGTCAAGGTCGCGGACTTCGGGCTGGCCCGGGCGGTGTCCAGCCAGACCGTCACCTCGGCGAGCAACATCCTCCTCGGCACCGTCGCCTACGTCTCCCCCGAACAGGTCGCCCGCGGCATCGCCGACGCCCGCTCCGACGTGTATGCCGCGGGCCTGATCCTCTTCGAGCTCCTCACCGGCACCAAGGCCTTCGATGGCGAGGTGCCGGTCAACATCGCCTTCCAGCACGTCCACGACGATGCCCCGCGGGTGTCGGCGCGTGCCGCCGGCACCCCCCGGGCGCTCGACGACGCCGTCGCCGCGGCGACCGCCCGCGACCCCGATGACCGGCCCGTGGACGGCACCGCGTTCCGCGAACTCCTCACCGAGGTCCGCGCCGGTTTGGGGAGCGAGCAACTCGACCGGCGGCTCGGCATACTCCCCGTTCCGGCGGCCGTCGACGCCGCCGCGACCGCGGTCCTTCCCCAGTCCGGGTCCCGCGTCGAACCCACGGCGACGCTACCGGCGGCTCTCTCGCCGAGTTCGCGAGAACTCGTCCCGACAACCACGGATGAGACTCCCGGCGGCAACGTCCGAAAGCGGCGCTGGCCCCGGGTTCTGGTCGTCCTCGCGGCCCTCCTGCTCGCTGCCTCGATCTACCTCTTCACCGTGGGGCCCCTCACCCCCACCCCGGTCCCCACCCTCGCCTCTCTGACCAAGGATCAGGCCACAGCGGCGCTGACCAAGGCCGGCCTGAAGTCCACGACCCAGGAGGCCTACTCCGAAGACGTGGCCGCCGGGGTCGTCATCTCGAGCAAGCCGGCCGCCGGCACGACGATCTGGCGCTTCTCGTCGGTCGTGGTCGTCGTCTCCAAGGGCCCCGAACGGTATGCCGTGCCCGCGCTGGAGAAGGTCGTCCTCGCGACCGCGATCGACCAGGTCAAGTCGACCAAGTTGAGCGTGGGCACTCAGACGCTCGCCTGGTCCGAGACGATCCCCGAGGGCTCGGTCATCTCCTCCGACCCGGCCGCCGGGACCCCCCTCAAACCCGGCGCGGCGGTCAACCTCACGGTGAGCAAGGGCCGCGAACCCATCGACCTGGCCGATTGGACCGGCAAGGCGTATGCCGATGCCGCCGCCGCGCTCACCGCCGCCGGCCTCAAGCCGGCCGAAGGCACCCACCAGAACAGCGACAGCGTGCCCAAGGGCAGCGTCATTTCCCAGGCCCCGGCCCGTGGGCCGCTTCATCGGGGCGACACCGTGACCTTCGTCATCTCGGACGGGCCGGTGCTCGTGGCCGTGCCCGACGTGTTCGGGCGCTCCACGGATCAGGCCCGTCAAGCCCTCGAGGCTCTCGGTTTCAAGGTCACGGTCGAAAAGCTCTTCGGTGGCGTGTTCGGGACCGTCCGCGAGCAGAACCCGGCGGCCGGTACCCAGATCCCCAAGGGCTCGACCGTCACGATCCGGGTCGTCTGAGGTGCCGGTACCCGACCGGTGGGGGCGCCTGGCCACCCTGCTCCTCGTGGGTGTCACGGCCACCTGGGGATCCACGTTCTTCCTCATCAAGGACCTGGTCACCACCGTCCCGCCAACCGACTTCCTCGCCGTCCGATTCAGCATCGCCGCGGCCGCGATGGCGGCGGTGTTCCACCGCCAGTTGCGTGCCTTGTCGCGTCGTGACGTGCGCCTGGGTGTCGTCCTCGGCCTCTTGTACGGCTCGGCGCAGGTGCTCCAAACGATGGGCCTGCAGCACACCGACGCCTCGGTGTCCGGGTTCATCACCGGCACCTACGTCGTCTTGACCCCCGTCTTCGGGGCGCTGTTGCTGCGCGACCGGATTCGCCCGATCGCGTGGGTGGCTGTCGGACTTGCCACCGTGGGCCTGGCCATCTTGTCGCTGCGCGGGTTGAGCATGGGCCTGGGCGAGACCCAGACCCTGATCGCCGCCGCCATCTACGCCCTTCACATCGTCGGCCTGGGCCGCTGGTCGACCGCCCGCACCGCCGTGGGGTTGGCCACCGTCCAGGCGGGCGTCATCGCGGCGATCTGCGTGGTGGCCGCGGCCCCGGGAGGGATCACCTTGCCCCAGGGCGGGACCCAATGGGCCTCGATGCTCTATATGGCGCTGATCGCCGGGGCGTCGGCCTTGTGGGCCCAAACATGGGCGCAGGCCCACCTGACCGCGACCAAGGCCGCACTGGTCATGGCTCTCGAACCCGTGTTCGCGGCCTTCTTCGCCGTCCTTTTCGGTGGGGAGTCACTTACCGCCCGGATGCTCCTCGGTGGCGCGCTCGTCATCGCCGCGACCTACCTCGTCGAGTGGCGACCGCGCGGCGATGCTCAGGCCAGCGCCCTGGATGACCCGCCCGCGGAGGCGCTCCACCACGAGGCTTGACGCCTCCGCTCAGCGATCCCGGGTGCCCGGGTGCGCCGCCCTTGCCCGGATCAGGTGCAGGACAGCGAACCGGTCAGCGATGTCCGGTAGGTGTTGGTGAGCAGGGTCGCCTCCGCTCCCCAGCCTGCCGGCTTGGGGTGGTAGGACTCCATCACGTACGTCCCGGTGCTGATCCGGTGCAGCCACTCGGCCGAGGTCGCCGTCCAGGAGTTGAGGTCGACCCCGTGCCCGGCGAACGTCGTCTTGACGCTGAGGAAACTCGACGACCCTTGGCACGAGGCGTTGACGTTGAGCTTGTCGACGATCCGCTTCTGGGCTGCTTCCCCGTCGGTCATCAACTTGCGCAGCGGCGGCACCATGTCCCACTTCGCGCCATTGACGGTCCACACATAACTGGAGTTGACGATCAGGTCGGGGTAGCCGACGTAGACCAGCCGCGCGTTCGGGCGCATCTTGGCGCGCACCGCCGCGAGCGCGGCATACGCGTTTTGCTCCATCGCCGGCAACTTGGCCTGGGCGGCCTCGATCGTGCTCTTGCAGGAGGCCCCGGTCGACCATGGGTAGGCGAAGCAGTTCTCGACGATCGTGGCGAACCCGAGGTCGTTGCCGCCGATGGTGAGCACGACGACGTCGGCCGTGGTGTCGACGGCGTTGATCTGCGCGGGTTGGATGCCCTGCGGGCCGGTGAGATTGGCGATCACGGCACCGCTACACGCCGAGTTCTTGTATGCCGCTCCGATAGCGGTGGCGAACTGCTGACCGTAGTTGTACGGGCTGCGCCAACAGATGAGGTCCTCATAGGTCCGAGCCCCGGTCGTCGGGTTCCAGGCTCCGTTGCCGGCCGTGTAGGAATCACCGAGAACGAGGACCTTCGGAGGCGCCGTGGCCGCGGCGGCTGGGGAACTGGCGGCGACGAGGGCGCTCGCCCCCAGGACGAGGGCCGCGAGGGCGGCGGAAATCTGACGGCGCATGGGAGCCTTCCCGTTGTGAGGCGTGCCACAGTGCGCGCCCGACCGAGGGCAGACAATAGCGGCGCGGGCGTCGCTTGACTAGACCTGATCGCCCGCAAGAATCTCGGTGAAGGCGGCGATCGCCGCGTCGGTGCCCGCGTCGTCGACGTCCAGGTGCCACACGAGGCGCACCTTCGTCGGGCTCGCGGCATACGCCCGGATGCCGCGCTCCCCCGCCGCCGCGACCACGGGCGCCGCCGACGCACCGATGCCGGCGACGTCGAGCATGACAATGTTCGTCTCCACCGACGCCGGGTCGACGACCGGGGCGACCCGGGCCACGCCCTCGGCGAACCGCCGGGCCCGCGCATGATCGTCGGCGAGCCGCTCGACATGGTGGTCGAGGGCGTAGCGGCCGGCGGCGGCGAGCACCCCTGCCTGCCGCATCCCGGCGCCGTAGCGTTTGCGCCAGATGCGCGCCTCGGCCATCGCCGCCGCCGACCCGACGAGCACCGACCCCACCGGTGCGCCCAACCCCTTGGACAGGCACACGCTCACCGTGTCGAACAACCTCCCGTATGCCGCGAGCCCGATGCCCGTGGCAACGTGCGCGTTCCACAGCCGGGCGCCGTCGAGGTGCATGGCGACCCCGAGCGGCCCAGTCGCGGCCCGCAGCGCCTCGATCTCGGCGAGCGGCTGGATAGTTCCGCCGCCGAAATTGTGCGTGTTCTCGACGACGACCAGGCGGGTCTCCACCTGGTAGGGACCGACCCCCACCTGGAGCATCGACACCGGGTCGGCGGCCCGCAACCGTCCGGCAGCACTGACCCAAGTGCGAGACGTGATGCCCGAAAAGACGGCGGCGGCGCCCAGTTCGGCCCGCACGACGTGCGCGAGGGAGTCGGCGACCAGTTCGCCGCCCGGCGGGACGTGCAGGCGCAGCCCCAACTGGTTGGCCAGCGAACCGGTCGGCGCGAAGAGCCCGGCCTCGTGGCCGAGCAGCCCGGCGACCCGCTCCTCCAGGGCGCGCACGCTCGGGTCCTCCCCGAACACGTCGTCACCGACCTCGGCGAAGGCCATCGCGGAGCGCATCCCCGGCGTCGGCTGGGTCAGCGTGTCGGACAGCAGGTCGGCCACCCACGGGCCCCGCGGACTCAACGGCATACCCCTTCGTCCCTGGCGTCCGCTCAGTCGCGCGCGAGCATCTCGGCGACCAGGAACGCCAACTCCAGGCTCTGCTGGTGGTTCAGGCGCGGGTCGCACACGCTCTCGTAGTTGTTGCCGAGGTCCGCGTCGAGAATCCGCTCGGAACCGCCGATCACCTCGGTGACGTCGTTGCCGGTGAGTTCGACGTGGATGCCGCCGGGCACCGTCCCCAGAGCTCGGTGAACGTCGAAGAATCCATGCACCTCTTCGACGACGTCGTCGAAGTCGCGGGTCTTGTAGCCCGACGCCGAACTGAACGTGTTGCCGTGCATCGGGTCGCAAATCCAGGTGACCTGGGCGCCGGCGGCGGTGACCGCCTCGACCAGGGGCGGCAAGGCGTCCCGGATGCGACCGGCCCCCATCCGGGTGATGAACGTCAACCGCCCCGGCTCCCGGTCGGGGTCGATCCGCTCGATCATGGTGAGCACCTCACCGAGATCGGCCGAGGCAGAGAGCTTGACCCCCACCGGGTTACGGATGCCGGCGAGGAAGTCCAGGTGGGCCCCGCCGAGGTCGCGGGTGCGTTCTCCGACCCAGAGGAAATGGGCCGAGGTGTCGTAGCGCTCCCCCGTGCGCGAGTCGATCCGCACCAGGGGCCGTTCGTAGTCGAGGAGGAGCGCCTCGTGGGCGGCGAAGAACTCGGTGGTCCGCATCGCCTCGGGATCGGCGCCACACGCGGACATGAACTTCATCGCCTTGTCGATGTCGCGAGCCAGCTTCTCGTAGCGGTGGTTGGCTGCGTTGGCGACGAACCCCCGGTTCCAGTCGTGGACATAGCGCAGGTCGGCGAACCCACCCTGGGTGAAGGCGCGCACGAGGTTCAGGGTGGCGCTGCTCGCGTGGTAGGCCCGCACCAGCCTCTGGGGGTCGGGTTCCCGAGCCTCGCGCGTGAACCCGAAGTCGTTGACCATGTCGCCTCGGTAGGCCGGCAGGGTCACCGCGCCGCGGGTTTCGGTGTCGCTCGACCGCGGCTTGGCGTACTGCCCGGCCATCCGCCCGACCTTGACGACCGGCACCGACGCGCCATAGGTGAGGACCGCGGCCATCTGGAGGATCGTCTTGACCCGGTTCTTGATGTTGTCCGCGCTCGCCCCGGCGAAGGTTTCGGCGCAATCGCCGCCCTGCAACACGAAGGCCTCACCTCGGGCGGCGGCCGCCATCCGGGTCTTGAGCACGTCGCACTCGCCGGCGAACACCAGAGGCGGATAGGTCGCCAAGGTCGCGACGGCGCCCCGGAGGGCGCCCAGATCGGGCCAGGTGGGTTGTTGGGCCGCCGGTAACTCGCAGGCCTGGGGAAAAGCGTCCGCCACGTGGGCGTCGATCGTCGTGCTCACCGGACCAGGATAGGTGGCCGCCCCGACCACCCCTCCGCCCGCTCGGATGCCGGTCGGGTCGGGCCCGCCTGGCCGTCAGCAGCGGAGTTCGCCGACCGGTATGCCGCGCCCGCGGCATACCTGGGTCACTCGCCGGGGGTCGCGGGAGGGACGTCGGCCGCGGCGCGGGGCTTGCGCTTCTTCGCCTTGAGGATGCGGTCCTTCATCTGGGCGGCATACATGTCGACGTATTCCTGACCCGAGAGGGCCATGAGGGCGTACATGATCTCGTCGGTGATGGAGCGCAGGACGAAGCGGTCCTCCTCCATCCCGGCATACCGGGAGAAGTCCATCGGCGCCCCGATCCGGATGCCCACCCGGCCCAGGTGCGGGATGACCCGCCCGGTCGGCTGGATCTGGTCGGTGCCGATCATGACGACGGGAATGACGGGAACCCCGGCCTCGAGAGCCATCCGAGCCACGCCCGTCTTGCCCTTGTAGAGCCGCCCGTCGGGGGAGCGGGTGCCCTCAGGGTAGAGGCCGAGGAAATCGCCGCGCTGCAGCACCTTGAGCCCGGCCTCGATGGCGGCCTCGCTGGCGCGTCCACCCGAGCGGTCCACGGGCAACTGGCCCACGCCGGTGAAGAAGGCGCGCGTGAGTCGACCCTTGATCCCGCCCCCGGTGAAGTAGTCGGCCTTGGCGAGGAACGTCATCTTCCGAGGCACCATGAGCGGCAGGAAGATCGAGTCCGAGAACGACAGGTGGTTGCTCACGAAGATGGCCGGCCCGGACTGCGGGATGTGTTCCCCGCCCTCGACCCAGGGCCGGAAGATGAGTTTGAGAATGGGGCCGAGGATGACCGTCTTGAGTATCCAATAGAACAACGGGACGTTCCCTTCGGCGAACGACAACGCGTTGCAGCCTAATCGAGGTCGCCGCGTGACGGTGCGTCACAATGGTCATCTCCGACGGCGTCCGCACGGTGCGCCGCCCGCACCCGCACGGAAGGCCGTCCATGACCAGCGCGCACGAGCCCGGCGATGTCGGCGGCGAGGGACTCGCCGACGCCGAGGTCGATGCGCGGTTCGCCGAACTCGTGGCCGGCCTGCAGGACCTCGACGCCCTCGACCTCGAAACGCCACCCGACGACGGTGTCGTCGGGGCCGAGCCCGCCGGTGACCGTGGGCGAGGCATCCCCTCGCCGCAGTCCGAGGTGTCCGGCCCGACGGCAGTCCCGACGGCGGAGCCCGATGCGTCGCCGTCCGGCGCTCCCCCAACCCCAACCCCGACGCCGGCGCCCGGGGAGATCATCGTCTCCATCCCCGTCTGGCGCGGCGCCACCGGGCCTTCCCTGCTCGAGCCCGAAGCCGACGAGGACGAGGGCTACACCCCGCCTCCGGTCCACCTTCCCCCCGGGGAGGACCTCCACTACTGGGGCGCGGTCACCGGGCTCGTCCTGGGTCCCCTTCTCGTGCTCTATGTCGTCATCGTCCGCCCGCTGTCGTCGACGTGGTGGCTGCTCGGCGGGATCGGCTGCATCATCGGCGGGTTCGCACTCCTCATCTGGCGCGCCCCGGCGCACCGCGATCCTGACGACGCGGACGACGGCGCCCGCGTCTAGACCGCCGCCTCCAGCGCCGGCACCAGATCCACCCACGCCGGCCGATGGTCCGATGCCGCGCGCAGGTCCGCCTCGGCGAGCCGCACCGGCCGGCTCGGGTGTACCCGCACCCCGGCGCTGGCGAAAATGAGGTCGAGCGCCGCCCGCGGCGCCCCCGCCGGGAAGGTCGGCTCCGGGGGTGAGACGAGAGTGAGGGCCGCCGCCAGCCGGGCGTATGCCGCACCGCTCGCCCCCTCGTTGAGGTCGCCGGCGACGATGATTTCCCCGCCGTCGGCCCGGTGCCGGTCGAGGTCGGCCAGGATGAGTTTCGTATGCCGTTCCCGCTCCTGCGCGTTCAGGCTCAAGTGGACGCTGGCGACGGTGAGCGCGGGCCATCCCGGGAGCGCGAACCGGGCCGCGGCATACCCCCTGGTGCGCTGCCCCCACCGCACCGGCAACCCCCGGTGCCACGCCGACTCCACCGCCACGCCGGCTGCGTGGAAGATCGTCGTCCCCCCGCTGCCGCGGTGGTTCCCCACCCATCGCAGGCCACACTCACGCGCAAACCGCGTCACCCGCAGCGGGGCGCCGAGGCGGCGGGGCACCTCCTGCAGGCACAGAATGTCGGGCTCGAGGTCCCGGACGACCCGAGCCGCGGCCGCGCGATCGTCGAGGAAGTCGCGGGTGTTGTACGTCGCGATCCGCAGCACTCTCACCTGGACCCCCTCACGTCAGCGACGCACGGGCGAGGTCGGCGGCCCCGACCAGGCCGGCCTCGTTGCCCAAGGCCGCGGGCACGATCCGGGCCTCGGGCCGGTAGCCACGACCGGTGAGCGAGCGGCGAAACACCTCGCGCGCGGGCTCCAGCAGCAATTCACCGGCCGCGCTCACGCCACCTCCGATGACGAACAGACCCGGATCCAAGGCGGCCGCCAGGTTGGCCAACCCGATGCCGAGCCAGCGCCCGATGTCGCCGATGAGTTCGATGGCGAGTCGGTCGCCGCGCCTGGCCGCCTCGGTGATCGAGGGGCCGGTGAGGGTATCGGCACCCTCGGGGGCCTGGGTGAAGGCCTCGCTGACCACGGGGGAGCCGGCGGCAACGAGAGCCCTGGCCTCGCGGACCAAGGCGTTGCCGGAGGCGTACTGCTCCCAACAGCCCCGGTTGCCGCACTCGCACCGCAGGCCGTCCGGCACCACTTGCATGTGACCGAACTCACCGGCGAGCCCGAATCGTCCTCGGATGACCCGGCCGTCGATGACGATGCCGCCACCGATCCCCGTACCCAGGTTGACCATGACGAAGTTGGCCTCGTCCCGCCCGGCCCCGAACCGGTATTCGGCCCAGGTCGACGCGTTGGCGTCGTTGTCGACGACGAGGGGCAGCCCGATGCGGTCCCGAAGAGAGTCCCGCAGCGGTTCGTCGCGCCAGGACAGATGCGGGGCAAACAGGACGGTCGCCCGATCGGCCGCGACGAAGCCCGCCGCCCCGATCCCGACCGCAGCCACCGTCGGATGAACCCGGCGCAACTCGTCAACGAGCGAGACGATCGTGTCTTCGACGACCCGCGGGCTCATGGACCGGCCCGGGGTGTCACGGCGGGCTCGTGTGCGGATCACCCCCTGGGCGTCGACAACGCCCCCCGCGACCTTGGTCCCGCCGATGTCGATGCCGAGCGTCAGCGGGCCGGTCATGGTGCCCCCGGCGGCGGTTCGTCGGCCTCGGCCCCGGCGTCTGACTCGGCCTCTGACTCTGACTCTGACTCGGCCAGCACGGTGATGTCCTCGACCCGTCCCGCCGCGCGAGCGCCAGAGCCGCCGCGTCCCGGCCGCGCCGACGGCGTGCCCGCGGCGGTCGACGGCTTCACTCCGCCTGCCGCCTGTCGGCTGGCCAGGTCGGCGAGCGCCGTCGCCGCCATCATCGCGACGTCGGCGAGGGAGGCGAGGGTCTGCGGGCTCAGTTGGCGCACAAGGACGACCCCACGGCATACCGGGCACCAGGTGCACGCCTGGGCCTGCCCCATCGGGACCTGGCCCGGTCCGCCGTGCCCACAGGCGCATGCTGCTTGGTCACCGTTGGCATTCGGACCCTGGGCAGTCGCGTCCGGGGGCGCGCTCGCCTCAGCCTCGCCGGGGGGCCGAGGATCGGCGTCCGCGGCGCCGGCGGCGCCATCAGCGGCCTCGGCAGCCGCAGAGGCCGCCTGCGCGCCGAGCGCCTGGAGCAATCGGGCAGTTTCCTGGGCGACGGAACCGACCGCGGCATCCCACGCCTCATCGACCACGGGGCCACACCTCCTCGTCCTTGGTGAACCGCACGGTCAGCATCCCGTTGCCCACCGTCGCCGTGTCGACGAGGCACCGCCGCAACGCCGACGGCAACGCGAGAATGCGCCGTTCCCCGGCGACCGCGACGATGAGGTCGTCGCCGCGGCGCTGGACCCGCACCTGGGCGGCGTCGGCGAGGCCGATCGGCTGCCGCAACACGAGCATCTCGCCGTCGACATGGACGCGCGGCACGGGCGCGTTGACCGGGTCGAGCAGGCCCGCGGGTTGCCCGGACAGCACGGTGCGCGCCCGGTGGAGGTCGGCGAGGGCCCCGACCCCGATCGGTTCCCCGGCGAGGTGCGGCACCGTGGTCACCGGCATCCCGTCGAAGGACTGCGCGATGAGCGCCAACCCCTCCTGCTGGGCCCGGTTCCACGCCACCCGCCAGGGGTCCTCCCCCGGCGGCAACAGCCGGTTGACGATGACCTCGTCGACGGCATACCCATGCAGCGCAAACGCCGACCGCAACCTGCGCGCTTCGGCGATGACGACCCGCTCGGGGGTGACGACGATCCGCACGCTGGCCCACCGTCCGGTGAGGAGTTCGCGGCAGCGCCCCATGAGCCGGCGCCAGGTCGTGATCGTCGCGATGACGTGCGGTCCCGGCACCGGGATGCCGGTCGCGGCGCTGGCCGCGGGCCGCAAGGTGGTGAGCAGGCGCCGTTGGGCCGGGAGCAGCCGGTCGAGGTGCCAGCCCAGGATCTCGGGGAGGGTGAGCAGGCGCAACGTTTCGGTCGTCGGGGCACAGTCGACGACGATGACGTCCCAGTCGCCGCTGTCCGCCGCCAGGGCGAGGGCAAGCAGCGCGCTGATCTCGTCGGCGCCGGGCAGGGCCGTCAGTTCGTCGGCGACGACCGGGTCGATGTCGAGGCCTTCGAGGAGCAGAAGGAGGTGATCGCGCACCGCGCCCCAATCGGCTTCGACATTGGTATGCCGGTCGACGGCCAGCGCATCGAGGTGACCGGTCGGCTGGTGGCGGCCGTCGATGGCGTCGAGGGCAATGGGGGTCACCTGGCGCCAGTGGGTGGCCGAACGCAATTCGACGGCCAGCACATCACCGAGCGAATGGGCCGGGTCGGTCGACATGACGAGGACCCGCCGGCCCTCCTCGGCGGCGGCCAACGCGAGCGCTGCGGCGGAGGTCGTCTTGCCCACCCCACCCTTGCCCGTGACGAGAATCACTCGCGTGGGTATGCCGGTGTGAGCCGATTTCGGCGCCTCGGTATGGGTCGCGCTGGACGCCTCCGCGCGGAGGGCACTCGTCGGTTGGGCGGGCATCAGTCGCGCATTGACTCGGCGCGCCTCTTGAGTTCCTTGAGGGCGGTGTCGATGATGACCTTCTCGGCCTTGCGCTTGAGCATTCCGATCATCGGGATACGCAGGTCGACCTCGAGGTCGTAGGTGACCTTGGTGCCCACGGCGCTGTCCTGGAGGGTGTAGGTGCCGTTGAGGGCGGTGAGCACCCCGGCGCGTACCAGGGTCCACGACACCCACCCGGTGCCGTCGGCCTCGATGTGGTCCCAGTCGTACTTGAGGACGTAGGTGTCCTTGATCGCGCCGGCGTCGAGGACGTACTCGACCTGATCGGCCCAGCCGTCGCCGTCCTCGGTGAGGATGTCGACCTCCTTGACCTGACCCGCCCACTCCGGATATGCCTCGAAATCAGCGATGATGTCGAGCACCACGCCCGGGGCGGCGGCGATGTCGATCGAAGACCGGGTGCTGTCGGGCATGGGGTCGAGGCTACGCGAGCCCGTCGGCGACGACGAAACACACAACCCCTGCGCAGCGAGCCCGGAGCGACCCACGGTGCGGCGTCCATGACCCGGCCACGCCTCAGGTCGCCCCCACGAGCAGAGACAAGCGAGCGCGCCACCGGCCCATGACAACGGGCACCGTGACGTGCAACACGTCGGTGAACGCCGAGGTGACGGCGTCGGTGGGGGCCATCGATGACGAGGGCGGCACCGTGGCGGCGGTGACGAACTCCCGGACCGTTGCCAGCCCGTGGTCCTCGATGAGAAGCGCGACGAGCAGCCAACTGAACTGGTAGGTCGCAGCGAGGTCGGTGAGCGCCGCGTCGAACGCGGCATCGTCGGGAAAGGCGTCGGGCAGACCGTGCGCCCGCACGTGAGCAAGGGCGTCCTGAGCGATCACGCTTGCGGTCAATCCGGACTCCTCGTATCCCACCCAGTCGGCGAACCCCTCGACCAGCCACCGGACGGTGCGGCCGGGCACGAGCAGCCGCAACCGGGCATGGGCAGCCTCATGGGCGACGACGAAGGAGCGCCCTGCCCCACTGAGCCTGGCCATCGCCTGCGGATTGAGCGCGATCCGGTCTGCCACGGCCCGTCCGCTGGCATCGAGGGGCCCGTCGGTCACCCCTGCGACGTGACTCAGTTGGGCCGGTATGCCGTGCGTCAGCGCCAGGTAGTCGCTGTCCGTCGCGGGCGCCACCACCAACAGGCCCCAGTCCGGTTCCCCGGGCCAGAGCCGAAGGAGTCGCTGACGAGCCTGGGCCGCGGCCTCGGCATACTCCGCCAAAGCGGCGGCGGCGGGGTCACTGGTGCCGACGGGGGAAGACCCCTGATCGGCCGCGCCGCCGCCCGCGGGAGCGGTCGAAGGCGGGGGAATAGGCACGACCTCGCGGGTCGGTGCCGTCACGAGTACGGCCCCGAAGTCCCCCGTGCGGACCTGGGCGCCGGGGAGCGACCATGGCTGGCTCAGGGCCGGGCTGGCGTCTTGGGAGCACAAACGCCACCCGGTCGCGACGCGAATGAGGGCGAACCGATGCGTGCCGACTGTGGGTTCGCGATCGACGCCGTGGATCTGGGCGACGAGATCGGCCCGTACCCACCTCCTAGGTGTCGACCCGGGAACCTGCACCTGCGGGGTGTCGTCGAGCCGGACATTCTCGTAGCGCCACGTGACCCAGCGCAGCGCCGACAGCACCTCGAAATCGCCGATCAACCGGGCCACCGGGTCACCGGCCGGAGCCAATGGCGCCGGCGAAGGGGCCGGCGACGATGCCGACGGGGAGCCGATCGCCGACCACGCCGGGACCGGTCGGGACGTGGCCGGGCCCGGGGAGGCCGGTGCCACGGTGGACGCCCACAGGGCCCGGTCGCCGGTGCGCACCGCGCCTGCCAATCGGTCCAGTAGGCCCGTGGCCGCCTGAACCACCTCGAGGTCGGAATTCGTGACGCCGGCGGAAGCGGGTGCACCGCCGCCGGGGCTGCAGGCGGTGAGGGCGACACCAAGGGCGGCGAGCGCCCCGACCTGCCGTCGACTCGGGGGCCGCTGCGAGCCGTCGAGCACGGGCGGCTGAGCGCCGGCGTCGTCGCGTGGGGACAGGGGGCGGCGACCGCTCTCGTCCCGCATCCTGCGGCGCTGACCGCCGGCAGCCCACCGTGGGGCCAGGGCCGAGGACAAGCGCATCGACCCATCGTCGCAGCACCGCCGGCCCGATCCGGACCGTGGCCCGGCCGGCCCCGCCCACCAGGCCCCTCACCCCGCTGCCGTGCGCGGGAACGTGGTCGTCGACCTGGCGCGAGCGCGAGCGGCACCGCCCGCGGACACCAGCCCGGCACGGGCAAACCGGTCGACGGCGGCGCGCTCGTCGAGGTCCAAGGTCATCTCGACCTGGGCTCCGAACGCCATGTCGACCTGCGGCGGCACCGGCTGGGGCAGGCGGGCCACCGGCGGCGCGGCCAGGACAGCTGCCACGACACAATCGGCGCAGGCGCCGCCGCGCACCGGGCACGTCGAGCAGGAGATGGTCAGGCTGGGACCGAGCAGTGGGTGACGGGAAGCCATGGGTGCTCACCCCTTTCGTTGTCGCGATGCCGGCACGCTAGGACGATGGTCCGACAGTGCCCGGCTGTCGACGGCATCCGTGCAGGTCAGCGCCGGGAACTGGGCCCTTGCCCGGCGTGGCGCGACCCGCCTGTCAGACCCGCGTCCTAGCGTGCTGGGCATGCAGATGGTCCAGGGCACCCTCGACGACCTGGGCACCCCCCTGCGCGAGGTCACCTTCGTCGTCGTCGACCTCGAAACCACCGGCGGCAGCCCGAACGAGTGCGGCATCACCGAGGTCGGTGCGGTCAAGGTGCGCGGCGGTGAGGTGCTCGGCGAGTTCCAGACCCTCGTCCACCCGGGCCAGCCGATTCCGGCGTTCATCTCCGTGCTCACCGGCATCACCGACGCGATGGTCGCCACCGCCCCACCGATCGAGGTGGTGCTGCCCGCATTTCTCGACTTTGCGGCCGGGTCGGTGCTCGTCGCCCACAACGCCGGCTTCGACATCTCCTTCCTCAAAGCGGCCACGGCCCGGCTCGGACGCGACTGGCCCGGCTTCCCGGTCCTCGACACCGTCCATCTCGCCCGTCAGGTCGTCACCCGCGACGAGACCCCCAACCACCGGTTGGCGTCCTTGGCCCGGCTCTTCCACTCCGAGACAACGCCGGACCATCGGGCCCTCCATGACGCCCGGGCCACGGTGGATGTCCTCCACGGACTTCTCGGACGGGTCGGCTCGCTCGGGGTACACAGCCTGGAGGAGCTCACGGCATACACCTCCCGGGTGCCGGCGGCCACTCGCCGCAAACGCCACCTCGCCGACGGTCTGCCCGACGCGCCCGGGGTCTACGTGTTCAAGGACGGATCGGGGCGGGCCCTCTACGTCGGCACTTCCGTGTCGATCCGCACCCGGGTCCGGTCCTATTTCACCGCTGCCGAGGGGCGCCGGCGGATCGGGGAGATGGTGCGGATCGCCGAGTCGGTCACCCCCATCGTGTGCGCCACCGCGTTGGAGGCCGAGGTGCGTGAGTTGCGTCTCATTGCCGACCTCAAGCCGCCCTACAACCGCCGCTCCCGGCACCCCGAGAAGGCGATGTGGGTCAAGTTGACGGTGGAGCCGTTCCCACGCCTGTCGATCGTCCGCCAGGTGTTGCCCGACGGCGCCGAGTATGCCGGGCCGTTCGCCTCCCGGGCCCGCGCCGAGGAGGCGGTGGCCGCCCTCCACGAGGTGCTGCCCCTGCGCCAGTGCACGACCCGGCTCTCCCCGCGCCGTCAGGGCGCCTCGTGCGTGCTCGCCGAACTCGGGAAGTGCGGCGCCCCGTGTTCGGGGGCGCAGACGCCGGAGGAGTATGCCGCGGTTGCCAGCGTCGCCGCCGCCGTCCTCACCGGCGACGGACGGAACGTCGTGGCCGCCCTGCGCGCCCGGATGGCCACCTTGAGCGACCGGGAGCGGTTCGAGGAGGCCCGGGTCGTGCGCGACCGCACCCTCGCGCTCGTGCGCGGTGCCGCCCGCGCCCAACGCCTCGATCCGTTGGCGCGCATTCCAGAACTGGTCGCGGCCCGCCGTGATCCCGTGCTGGGCGGATGGGAGTTCGTGTGCGTCCGCTACGGCCGGCTGGCCGGCAGCGCCCATTCGCCCCGGGGCATCGACCCGGTGCCGCACCTTCGTGCGCTGCAGGCGGCGGCCGAGGTGGTGGCCGCGCCGGTGGCTCCAGCGCCGGCGGCCCACCCGGAGGAGACCGAGCGGATCCTGCGGTGGCTCGACATGCCCGGGGTACGGATCGTCGAGGTCACCGGCACCTGGACCTGCCCGGTCGGCGGGGCAAGCGCGGCGCGGGAGGCCCTCGAACCGCTCGAGGCCTCGCGAGCGCGGGTTCCCGGTTTTGCCGCGGTCGGGTGAAACACGCTCCACTCCCCTATGGACGCCTCCAGCGCAGGGCCGCCGGTCGGCATACCGGAGGCGAGCGGGTGACTACGCTGACGCTGTGATCACCGCCATCGTCCTCATCAGCGCCGACGTCGACCGCATCCCCGAGGTCGCCCAGGACATCGCCGACCTCGACGGTGTCACCGAGGTCTATTCGGTGGCCGGCGATGTCGACCTCATCGCGATGGTCCGAGTGCGCGCCCACGAGGAGTTGGCCGATGTGATTGCCGACCGGCTCAGCAAGGTCCATGGCGTGACCGGCACGGCCACCCACATCGCCTTCCGCACCTACAGCGCCCACGATCTCGAGGCCGCCTTCAGCCTCGGCGTCGAGTAGCCCGTCGAGTAGCCCGGCGGCCCGTCACCTGTTCGTCGGCGTCCGGCGCCGGGCACTATCTGACGTGCGTGTCACCAATCCACCTATTGGTCGATTGGTGACACGCACGGTGGGTTGCTTGTTGACGCGCGCGGTTGGCCGCCAGTCTCAGCCGGCCGTCAGTCGTCGGCTGACCTCGACCCAGCGCGCCAGCGTGGCTGCAGCGGCGCCGGTGTCGATCGCCGACCGGGCCCGCTCGACACCGGCCGTCACCGCGGTGACGAGCGTGGCCTCGTCCGATACGTCCGCTCCGGACGCCACCGCAAGTGCGATGGCGGCATTGAGAAGCACGGCATCCCGGGGCGCGCCGGGAGCCCCGGCGAACACGTCGCGCACTACTTGGGCGTTGTGCTCCGCATCACCGCCCCGCAGCGCCGACAAGGGTGAGCGCGACAGACCCACGTCCTCCGGTGCTACCGAGAGGGCGAGTACCGTCCCGTCGGCCACCCACCACACGTCGGAGCGGTCCGACACGGTGAGTTCGTCCAGGCCGTCACGGCCCCGGAAGACCACGGCATCGCGCCCGCGTGCGGCAAACACCCCGGCCAGGAGTGGAGCCACCCGCGGATCGGCGGCCCCAACCGCGGCATATCGGGGCTGCCCAGGGTTGGTCAGCGGGCCCAACATGTTGAACGCCGTCGCGACCCCCAGTTCCCGGCGCGCCGCGGCCGCATGCCGCATCGCCGGGTGAAAGGCCTGCGCGAAACAGAACGTGATCCCGGCCTCACCCGCCACCTCGGCCACCACGGACGGCGACAAGGTGAGCGACACGCCGAGGGCTTCGAGGACGTCGGCCGACCCGGACGCCGACGACGCGGCCCGGTTGCCGTGCTTGACCACGGTGAGACCGGACGCGGCGAGCACGATCCCGGCCATCGTCGAGATGTTGACGGTGTTATGCCGATCACCCCCGGTGCCGACGATGTCGATCGTCTCCCCCGGCACCTCGATGCGGTGCGCGTGGGCGAGCATGACATCGGCGAGGCCGTGCAACTCCGCAACGCTCTCCCCCTTGGCGCGCAACGCCATCAAGAACCCCGCCACCTGCACGGGGCTGGCGTCCCCGCCCATGATCTCGCCCATCGCCCAGGCCGCACTCTCCCGGTCGAGGTCCTCCCTGCGCAGCAGGCGCGTGAACACCTCCGGCCAGGTCACGGCCGGAGTCGGTGCCGTCATCGTCAGGAGGCCGCGGCCGCGCGGGCCAGGCGCGCGATCGCCTCGGCCACTTGGATCGGGTCGAGGGGCTGTGCGACGGCCTCGTCAGCGAGCGACCAGCCCGCGAGCCACCCGTCCTGCGGGCGTCCGGTGAGCACGAGGACCGGCGGGCAGTTGTAGATCTCGTTCTTCAGCTCGCGGCACAGGCCCATCCCCCCCGCAGGCGTGGCTTCCCCGTCGAGAACGACGATGTCCCAGCCGCCGGCATCCAGCGCCTCGACGACAGCCGGGGCGGTCGCGCACTCGTGCCAACGGACGATCTCGACGTCGCGTGCCGGGCGTCGGCCGGCCGCGGCGCGCACCGTGTCGCGGATGGTGATGTCGTCGCTGTAGAGAAGGACGGACACCCCGATGACGTCGGAGGGGCTCGTCCCGCCCCCTGCGGCAGGGCTGTCGATCGCCGTCGGCACTGTGGTCGGGGTGCTCATGAGAGGGATCGTACCCGTGCCGGAAATCACGATTCGACACGTTAGGGGGGGTCGGGGCAGCGCGCCGGTTGGTTTACCGCCATAATGGCGCGCGTGGCGAATGCAGCGGTGATCCAGAAGTCCTCAGGCCCCGTCCCGAGCATCCCCGGGCATGGTCCGGCGACTCGGCCCAACATGGTTGCTGTCGGCACCATGGTCTGGCTGTCGAGCGAGTTGATGTTCTTCGCGGCCTTGTTCGCGTTCTACTTCACCATCAGGGGGCACGAGCCCGCCTTGTGGGCCGAGCGCACCTCGATGCTCAACATCCCGTTCGCGGCGACCAACACGGCGATCCTCGTGATCTCCTCCGTGTGGTGTCAGTTGGGTGTCCACCAAGCCGAGCACGGCAAGGCCGTCCGCAGCGGCACCCTGCTCCAGATCGGACAGTGGGGCATGCGCGAGTGGTACGTCCTCACCTACATCTTCGGCGCGATCTTCGTCTCCGGGCAGGTCTACGAGTACGCCCACCTGATCTCCGAGGGCGTCACCCTCGCCAGCGACGCCTACGGCTCGGTGTTCTACCTCACCACCGGCTTCCACGGCCTCCACGTCACCGGCGGCCTCATCGCGTTCCTCCTCATCATCGCGCGCACCTTCACGACCCGCCACTACTCGCGGATGCAGGAGGCCGGGGCCGTCGTGACCTCGTACTACTGGCACTTCGTCGATGTCGTGTGGATCGTCTTGTTCACGATGATCTACATCCTGCGCTGACCAACCCACCCTGACCGCACCAGATCCGGACCCGAGACGAAAGAAACGCATCGTGAACGCACTGGCCGCCCGCCGTCGACACCCTGCAGCGATCGCGATCCTGCTCCTGCTCGGCCTCATCCTCATGGGGGCCGCGTATGCCGCGATCGCCCCCCGACCCGCGCAAGCCGCCGTGGTGAGCGCCGATCAGGTCACCGAGGGCAAGCAACTCTTCCAGGCCAACTGTGCCTCGTGCCACGGCCTCAACGCCGAAGGGCGTAAGACCGGCACCGGCGACTATGTCGCCGGGCCGTCCCTCGCCGGCGTGGGCGCCGCCGCGGTCGAGTTCCAGATGGGCACCGGCCGGATGCCGATGCGCAGCCCCAACGCCCAGGCCCCCCGCAGCGATGTCGTCAAGTTCCCCGCTGAGGACATCACCAAGATCGGCGCCTACATCGCCTCCTTGGCCCCCGGCCCGGCCGTGCCCACCGACGAAATGGTCGACCCGACCAAGGGCGACGTCGCCAAGGGTGGCGAACTCTTCCGCGTCAACTGCGCCATGTGCCACAACTTCGCCGGTGCCGGCGGGGCCCTGACCCGCGGCAAGTACGCGCCGTCCCTCATGGGCGTCGACCCCGACGACATGTACCTGGCGATGGAGACCGGGCCGCAGTCCATGCCGGTCTTCAACGACGACAACCTCTCCCCGCAGTCCAAGCGCGACATCATCGCCTTCCTCACCGCGACCCACGACTACGAGAAGCCCGGCGGTATGGCCTTGGGCAGCATGGGCCCCGTGTCCGAAGGCTTGTTCGCCTGGATCTTCGGTCTCGGCATCCTCGTCGGCTGCGCCATCTGGCTTGGCCAGAAGGCCGCTTGACCGATTCTGGTCTCCCCAACCCCCAGCAACCCCCCAACCCGCACGTCGACAGGATCGAAGACCCGATGAACGAGCAGGACACCCACCGGCCCGGTGACGTGGCTTCGGGCGAGGAGTTCGGCACCAGTGCCGTCCGCCTCGACGAGGGACACATCGTCGGTCATGGCGGCATACCGGAGCACTTCGAGAACCCCGGTCTCCCGCCGCACACCCCCCGCACGAGCGACCTCAACGAGGCTGCGGCCAAGCGCGCCGAGAAGGTGGTGGGCGCCCTCTTCGGCCTGTCCATCTTGGGCACGATCGGCTTCGTGGTGGCCTACTTCGGCGTCGACATCCGAGCCACGGCCTACGTGCCCGGAATCGGCGTCATGGGGCTGCAACATCTGCTGCTCGGCGTCTGTATGGGCGCGTCCCTCCTGGGCATCGGCTTGGGCGCGGTCCACTGGGCCAAGACCTTGATGCCCGACGCCGAGGTCGTCGAGATGCGGCACGAGATGCGCAGCACCGACGAGGCCCGGGCCGCGGTCGTCCAGACCCTGAACGAGGGTGCCCAGTCCTCGCAGATCAACCGGCGCCCGCTCATCAAGTACACCCTCGGTGGTGCGCTCGGCCTCTTCGCGTTGCCGGTCGTGCTGCCGGTCCTCGGTGGCCTTGGCCCGATGCCGCAGAAGAGCCTGTCCCTCACCTTCTGGAACGGCGGCCCCTCCGGCCCCGGTGAGGAACCCACGTTCAAGCCGATGCGCCTCATGCGCGACCCGGAGAACACCCCGATCAAGGCCTCCGATGTCACCATCGGGTCCGTCTTCCACGTCCTGCCCGAGGGTCTGCTCACCCTGGAGCACGGCGTCCTTGAGGAGAAGGCCAAGGCGGCCGTCCTCCTCATGCGGTTGAACCCGCAGGACATCAAGTCCCAGAAGGAACTCGACTGGGGCTACCAGGGCATCGTCGCCTACTCCAAGATCTGCACCCACGTCGGTTGCCCGGTCGGTCTCTACGAGCAGGGCACTCACCACCTGCTGTGCCCCTGCCACCAGTCGACCTTCGACGTGACCGAGGACTGCAAGGTCATCTTCGGCCCGGCGAAGCGACCGCTGCCGCAGTTGAAGATCACTGTTGACGCCGAGGGCTACCTCGTCTCCGCCCAGCCGTTCCGCGAGCCGGTCGGCCCGAGTTTCTGGGAGCGTGGCTGATGACTACGGCCAACCCGACCACCGCGCGTGCCGCTGACGGGCTCCGCGCCGGTGACCAGCCCGTGAGCGCTCCCCCGAGCGCGGGTGCCCGCCGCATCGGCGGTGTCGCCGGCTGGGTCGACGATCGCACCGGTGCCGCCAAGGGCGTCGGCTACCTCATGAAGAAGGTCTTCCCCGACCACTGGTCCTTCATGCTCGGCGAGATCGCCATGTACTCGATGATCATCGCGCTCATCTCCGGGACGTTCCTCACCCTGTGGTTCGTGCCGAGCGCGGGTCACACCATCTATGACGGCGCCTACACCCCCCTGCGTGGGGTCGGGATGTCGGAGGCCTATGCCTCGTCGCTGCACATTTCCTTCGACGTGCGCGGCGGCCTCATCATCCGCCAGATCCACCACTGGGCCGCCCTGATGTTCATCGTGGCCGTCGTCGTCCACATGTTCCGGGTCTTCTTCACCGGTGCGTTCCGCAAGCCGCGCGAACTCAACTGGGTCATCGGCTCGGTCCTGGCGCTGCTCGCCATCATCGAGGGCTTCTCCGGCTACTCCCTCCCCGACGACCTCCTCTCCGGCACCGGTATCCGCGCCATGCAGGGCTTCGTCCAGACCGCCCCGGTCATCGGGTCCTACCTCGTCTACGGCTTCTTCGGCGGCCCGTTCCCCGGCGAGGCGATCATCCCGCGGCTCTACAGCGCCCACATCCTCATGTTGCCGGCGCTGCTCATCGGGCTCTTCACGGCGCACATCCTGCTCGTAGCGATCCAGAAGCACACCCAGTTCCCCGGCCCGGGCCGCACCAACGACAACGTCGTCGGGTTCCCCGTCATGCCGGTGTATGCCGCGAAGGCCGGCGGGTTCTTCTTCATCGTCTTCGGCGTCA